>Ga0247804_10000052_pt1 | contig 73566 bp, 68 predicted proteins | sample UWRJL029104C1_FD_181142 | JGI IMG/M metagenome (GOLD analysis project Ga0247804, IMG submission 181142) | Plant litter microbial communities from Arlington Agricultural Research Station in Wisconsin, United States - UWRJ-L029-104C-1 | ecosystem: Environmental > Terrestrial > Plant litter >... | reverse complement strand
CGCTAATGCTAACGTCTAAATCTTCTTTGTTCACACCGGCAGTACGAGCTTTAACTACAAGCTTGCTTTCGGTTTCGTATACATCAACTGCTAGTTGACCCAAGAACTCCTCTTGGCTGTCATCCCAGTCAGCGTTGCTCGCAGGCACGCTACTGTCGTCGGTTTGCGTTAGGTCGTCATCACTTAAGAAAGCTGCTGCCAGCTCGTCTTCGATGAGTAGGTCTTCGTTTGGTTTACGCGCCATGATATCCTCCACTTTCTCTAGGCTCATTTGACAAATAGTCCCTCGTATTATACTGGGCACATGCGGTATAATCAACCCAATGGGTGGTCTAAACGTAAAAAATACAATGATCGAGGCTCTTCTTCAAAAAGTAGCCCCACACCCCTGTTTTGGATGTGCTAAAATGGGCACACCTTTATGTGACAATTGTAAATATAACATCATTAGCGAACCGTTTTTGGGCTGTGTCCTGTGTGGAAACGTGGCACCAGAAGGTATATGCGTAGAACACGATGTGCCTATTTGTAAAGCCTGGGTTGTGAGTGAACGGCTGACGGTGTTGAAAAGGGTTATTGATGCATATAAATTCGAGCATGTTAAGGCGGCTTCGGATTCACTCGCAGACCTACTGGATAGCCGCCTGCCGTTATTACCCGGGAATACCGTTATAGTCCCTATCCCGACCGCTTCGTCACACATCCGCCAACGTGGCTACGACCATATTGATATACTTGCCCGATTACTGGCGAAGCGACGAGGGGTCCCAGTCGCTTATTTATTAGAGCGTTCATCTAATGCAACCCAGCATCGCTTAAACAAGTCGGAACGACAACAAGAAGCACGCGGCGCGTTTCAGATTGCTAAAGGCGTCACGATAGACCCCGACACTCCCCTAATTATAATTGATGACATTATCACCACTGGTTCTACCATCAGTTCGGCCGCGAAGGTGCTCGCCAATGCCGGGGTAAAAACCGTCTTTGTGGCAACCCTTGCCTATCAGCCTCTCGACTGATTCGCTTCAATCTGTTAAAATATCTCAAGTACCAACACCTGGAGAGGTGGCCGAGTGGTTTATGGTAACGGTCTTGAAAACCGTCGTGGGGCAACTCACCGAGAGTTCGAATCTCTCCCTCTCCGCCAGAATTTATAAAATCCCGACTTTGTGCGGGATTTTTGTTTACCTTGCGGCCATACTGCTCCTGCTTTATACTTGTCTTTAAAGAGGTGTATTTCAAACAATGGTGCGTTTACCACAACCTGGCGGTGATAATGGAAATTGGGGAGAAATTCTCAATCAGTATCTTTCTCAAGCTCATGCCGCGGACGGTGCTCTTAAAACAGATACTGTTGGCGCTGCGCAACTTAAGCCTCAGTCCGTTGCTAATGCAGCGTTAGTTGACGCAACAGTTACCGAAGCAAAGCTAGCCTCGGCAGTACAAGCAAAGTTAAACGCAGCTCCTTCTATTGCGGATGGTTCGGTCACGAACGAAAAACTAGCCACTTTCGGCCAGGCTAACGGCATTGCTACACTAGATACAAGCAGTAGACTCCCGGAGGCTCAATTACCAAGTCGGCTTAATGAAGCAACACTAAACGCTGCATTTTCTGCCCGCCGCGTGCATATTGTTGCTGGGTTGGGGCAATCAAACATGAGTGGCCGCGGCACTGGCTATTCAGCGTTTTTAGACCCAGCAATTACGAGGATCAAACAGTTTGGATCTGGCGCCTCTAGCCTTACAGCCGCAGCTGAGCCGCTTAGTATGCACGATACTCCGAGCGGCATGGGGCCTCTTTTGCAGTTTGCTAGGAACTACCTCGAAACACTTTCCGAAGATGATGTAATTATTGTTGTTCCGGCAGCGCATGGAGGTACAGCCCTTTCGACCAACACAACACCGCTCGGTTGGCGCTGGGGTGTATCTGGGAACCTATCTGCTCAGGCCACTGCACAAATTCATAACGCGATTAATGCTGCTGCGGTCGCCTATCCCGGTGCTCTTGTCACTTTCGATGCCGTATTGTGGTTTCAGGGCGAAACAGATTCGACTGCTGGGAATGCAATCCCTCGGGCAACATACCAGGCTGACCTTGATGCACTCATTGCGGGTATCCGTGGAGAATTCGCCTCCCCTACCCTCCCTTGGATTATTTACCGTATGATTCCAGAAGCACTCGGAACTGGAACTAGATTCCAGATTGACGCTTGCCATCAAAATACGCCTTACAGAGTAGCTCATACCGGTGTTGTCCCCTCAATAGCGAGTGAATCAAATGGCGATCAGCTTCACGCAAACGCAAATCAACATCGCCAGAATGGCCCTGTGGCACTTGCGGAATATTTGCGTGTTAAATCGGGTCGAGCACCTGTTTATGAAGATTATCTGGCTCCTCTCGAACCGACAATTGGGTCGAGCATTTGGATGGACACGGCTACGCGAGCAGACGACACCAACATCAATGGCGATATTACCGAAACTGGTAACAAAACATGGACTCGCGAGACCAGCGGAACCGGCACTTATACTATTGGTGTTGTGTCGAATGCATTTGCACCAGTATCGGCTGCTATTACGGGAAGTACGATTTTATATTACGTTGATAATGCCATAACTAATTACTGGCTTCGAGCGGTTGTTACTACGCCAAATCAATACCAACGTATTAGCCCAAAAATTATAAATGATCAAAACTACATTGTTGTTTATATGGCATCGTCTACTAATGTGACAGTACGCAAGTATGTAGCAGGTGTGTTGACTGACCTGGCTAGTATTATCGTATCAAGTGCAGCGAGTTATGAATTCCATATTGGATGGGCCGAGGCTACCGAGCGACTGATCGTAAAGCATGGAGGTGTGACGATTTACGACGCAACGGTTACTGGATTTACGGGCGTAACTAAGGCGGGCATGATATTAGCTGGAGTGTCGGCATCTACTACGGGTCGCATCGCCGAATTAGAAGCGCTAAACCTTGTTGAGTAGGTAGATTTCGTATTTAAGCAATCTTTAATTGATTAAAGGTTGCTGGTGGGAAAATCGCCACCGGTTGTAATCCAGCTAAGCACAAAGTTTACGGCTGCATACGCTAAGAACGCGACAACGAGGCCGACGATAGCGTATAAGATGGTGTTTTTTGCAGCCGTGACAGACGAGGCGTTGCCTGCAGAGGTAACATAGCGTAGGCCACCGATGATGATCATAATAACCGCCAGTCCACCCGCGACAAACAGGAGTACGTTGGTGATTGTAGTAATAATGCCTGTATCACCAAACAATGAATCTGGTACACCGGCTCCCTGTGCGGCATTAACCCCGTCCATAATGGTCACAGCCGACACTGCAGTAGTAGAGAATAATGAAAAGACCACAGCAAGACCGAGTGGAGCTAATGCGAGAAGTAGTGAGGCTCTTTTCATATAAAATCCTTGTTATGTAACTATAGTTCAATTATAGCAAATTATCCCTTTAAATGCTAGTTTGCGCCTCTGTTTTATGGTACAATCAGTCACGTTATAACTAGCACTTAGGTGCGACGTATACAATACGGAGGAGTACCCAAGTGGCTGAAGGGGATGGTTTGCTAAATCATTAGTCTGGGGAAACCTGGAGCGAGAGTTCGAATCTCTCCTCCTCCGCCAAGCAATATGCACTATGCGAAAGCATGGTGTTTTTGTTTTGTTAATTTCGGCCTGTCATTGCAACAACTTTTAACGCTCATGCTATACTAAGCCTGTAATGGCAACAGATGAGCAAAACAATTACTGGGAGCAAAATCCCGACGAACAGCCAGCGAATGGTGAGCAGCCATTTATCGATGCTGAGCAGCAGGCGTCGGAGACGTCTGATCAATCTGTTGCCGACCCTTACGAGGCGCCTGTCGTAGAAGACACGCCTGATAACCCACCTATTACTTGGTCTGCTCAGGAATACATTCATATTGATAAAGGTGCTGGCTGGTTTGTTATATTCGCTCTTGTTGTCCTAAGTCTGGTTGCGCTTGATGTATTTTTCTTAAAATCATTGACGTTCTCTTTACTTGTTATTGTGATGGCCGTTGCGATTATTATTTATGTCCGTCGCCCGCCCCGCGTACTTACCTATGCGCTTAGCCCTGCTCAAGGATTATATGTCGGTGAACGCCTATATCACTTTGATGAATTTCGAGCCTTTGGTCTTATCAAAGACGGTGACCATCACTCCATTATGCTTATACCGCGCAAGCGTTTTGCACCCGGCGTATCGGTATTCTTCCCCGAAGAAGCCGGTGAGCGAATCGTCGATATTTTAAACCAGCGTCTTCCAATTGAAGAGCTAAAACTTGATGTTGTCGACCTTCTTATTCGCAAACTTCGCCTTTAACCGCCCGTAAGGTAGATATTTCCCTTAAACCATGGTACAATTTCATCTGTTCGCTTGATCTTTTTCAGGTGAAGGCACCTTCTAGTTACAAAGATAGAACCTGTTGTTGTTAAAACAATGCGTTCTATCGTTTGCACCCGTAGCTCAGATGGATAGAGCGTCGGCTTGCGGAGCCGAAGGCCACAGGTTCGAATCCTGTCGGGTGTACCAAAATTATAAAAAATAGACTTCCTTGTGAAGTCTATTTTTGTTTGATGTTTATATTTGTAATTGCAGTGCTAATAGCTGTTTTTTAATTGTTCTAGGATATTTTTATACCCCTTCTCTTTCACGTATTTCCAAGCATCCGCATAGGCTTCGTGTTGATTGCAGAAACTAATATCACGTTCGAGGCGTTCGGGCTCATTAAGTACGTCAATAAAAATATACTCCAGTACAGCATGAACCGGTATATGAACGAGAGTCTTGAATGAGTGCTCGTCACCGAACAAACTTTTCCATGATTTTAAGATTTTACGATCAGGGCCGCTAACTATTTTTGTGTTATCTGTAAGGAGTCGGTGCGTAATCTCGTGTGTAAATACATCTATAAATCGATCAGCTGAATATTTTGTCGAAATAATCATAGGGTCGGAAAATGAATAACCAAATGGTGAGACATATGCGTCAATCATGTTTTGCTTAAACTCCAGGTCTAAGATTTCGCACATGGCTGAGAGGATCCGCAACTCGTAAGGTTCCCATGCGACGTTGTAACTCTCGACTTTCTCGTAAATAAATTCGTCGGTAGCCGCAACCTCATTACCCGTGTCTTGCAAACTCGGTAGAAGTAGTGGAATGACTGCTCCGTTTAGTAAAAAGGAGGATCTTAGTCTAATTTCGGGTAATTTCATAGGTTAACTATAGCAAATTGAGACTGGTTCATTTGACGCAAATCTCATCGACATGCCGCCACACCCATGCTAAAGTATTGGTAAATTCCTAAAAAGGACATCATGGATAATCAAGAAATACCCCAATCTCGCGAAGTAGTGAACCATCAAGCTAAAGAGCTGTTTCAGGAGCATCTTAGCATTGCTGCACTAAAGGAAAACGCAAAAGAGAAGCTCTCTTCTGTTGAAGAAGATAGAGAGGCAGCGACTTACGAATACGATGATTTGATCGACAAAAACCACGCGCAGCTTGCGATTGCTGCTAAATTTGCAAAGGAAAACCTACCGCAATTGAAAGACCAGGCAATGCAAGAAGCGATTTTGGCCGGTAAAACGATTGTTGAACAAGTCGAGCCTATCCAGAAAAAATCAACAGTAGAGGTCGGTCAACATTTGAACGCGCATCGAGGAAGAGAAATACTAGAAGAGATACGCCAAAAGGGTGGAAATATTAACCCAATTCTTGAAGCAAATCAAAAAATTATCGAGGATTATTGTGAAGCTAACGGAATTGACGCAAGTAAAATTCCGCCAGATGTCATGTTGAAAATCAAGACCTTACCGCAATGGCAAGATCCCAAAGATTAAAATTCTGCTATAATACCGCCTGTTGGAGAGGTGCAGGAGTGGTTGAACTGGCCGCTCTCGAAAAGCGGTGAGCCGCAAGGTTCCGAGGGTTCGAATCCCTCCCTCTCCGCCAAATTTATTCCTTAGGATATAATAATAAGCCTATGCAAGATTCTTTATTCACGAAAATTATCAAAGGTGAGATTCCTTCACACAAAGTTTATGAAGACGAAAAGACACTCGCCTTTTTAAACATTTATCCTTCTGTCACTGGCCACACGCTGGTTATTCCAAAATCCCAAGTAGAGTCGCTCTGGGATCTAAGCTCTGAAGATTACCTTGCAGTTATGCAAACGGCCCAAAAGGTCGCTCTTCGCCTAAAAGAAGTGCTTGAAGTTGAGTATGTTGGCGAAAAAGTGGTTGGACTTGATATTCCACATGCCCATGTACACCTAGTGCCCTTTAATACTGCAGATGAGTATTATGCCAAAGAAACAACCGACGAGCCTGACCATATTGCGCTATCCACTCTGGCAGAGCGTTTGAAGTTCTAGCTTGCCCTTCTGAGCGCGTCTTGGCCGAATTGGTTGAGGCCAATAACGGCGAGCGTATGTTCGAGGTCGGATGAGAAGACGTCAAGCGGATTTCTGTCTCCGTCGAGGGTAACCCAAACTCCGTTTGTTGGGTTTGTTTCATAGCGTGTTTGTGAGTTGCTATCAATCAACATGCTTGAGCTACTTCGTGTATTTAAAGCTGAGCCAGGGAGTATTGGCACACCTTCTGTCTTAGTGTTGTGGCGGTGATTCAGTGCAATTGTCATACTTAGCGATGCTTTAGAAAGTGTGAGGCAGATTTGTTCGAATTCACCTGTCTGCAACTCCCCTTTTTTCCAAAGAAGTTGAGTGTACTCGTTATGTTCACTTACTCTATTTGGATAGTATTCATCTTGGTAATTGAGCGTATTAAATAGTGGAACGACGGTTGCCAGGATGGCTGAACTCTCAGCCTTCGAATGTAATTCGTCTAGGGCTTGTTGTGTTGTTAGCATTTTTTCCATAGTGATGACAGAGTAGCATAAACAGAATCGTCTCGCTAGGGTGGTATCATTAACACATGCCATTACATATCATCACCGTTGGAAAGAAGCACGAAAGCTGGGTCGCCGAAGGAATTGAACGTTATCAGAAGCGCCTAAAAACTCCTTTTAATTTGGAATGGGTACTTTTACCACACTCATCTCTTGAGGGCCTTAGCGCACGCCAGGAAGAGTCTGGGCGCATACTTTCACGTCTTGATGCTTATGACTTCGTTGTCTTATTGGATGAACGAGGAAAACTTGTTGACTCGCCCGCCGTTTCAAAGCTTCTAGAAGAGCGACTAAATAACTCGCAAAAAATAGCTTTGGTTATTGGTGGTGCTTATGGAGTAACAGATGAAATACGCCAGAAAGCTGGCTTTATATGGTCGTTTTCACCACTTGTCTTTCCCCACCAACTTGTTCGTTTAATGCTTGTCGAACAGGTCTATAGGGCCCAAGAAATCGCTCGCGGCGGCTCTTACCACCACGACTGATAGTTGACAATATATCAAGCTTATGCTACAGTGTTACTAATCACAAAGATTAAAAACACAAATATGCAAAAAACAATAAACCTAGCACCGATCGTATTCACTATAGCTGTAACAGCTGGTGTGTTATTTCACGATATGCACCTCGATAAAGTAACAGCTGTAGCAATTGCCCTACCTGCAGCCCTTGCAACCTACGGTGCTGCTCATATGGTAAGCGGTAGTGAACATACTCACGTTGAGCGTGTCTCATTCTCGAATCAATCAAGGGTGTTTCATTCATCGTTACCTAAAATAACGCCTCGTGATAATGAGGATCGTTATATTCAACCAAAGAAAGCATCCGCTAGCGGTGATAACACTTCCCTTTGGCCATCAGTTTAGAGATTAATTAAGAACTTCGAGTTCATGTTGCAGGCGTTCAATGAGCGCCTGTTTTTCTGCCTGCTGTTTTTTTGTCTCTTCAACAAGTGCAGCTGGTGCTTTTGCTAAGTACCCTTCGTTAGAAAGACGGCCAGTGAGTACCTGTAGTTCTTTGTGGGTGCCAGCTAGGCGGACTTCAAGGTTTGTTTGGTGCTCTGCGAGTGTCTCGGCAGAAACATCAAGCCAAGCGTCGCGACCGGTAAGGGCTAGGCGGATACCGCGAGTGTCGGTTGTCTTCTCGATTGTTTTTAGTTTAGCAAGCCGAGTTATGAGCGCTGCGTTGTCCTCTATGAGGCTGTCTTGTTGGTAAATGAGGCCATACTTCGCATTTCCTGGTAGTGAAGTGGCTACAAAACGAGCTTCGGTGACGAGCTGCTGGACTTGCCCGAATTCTGCTGAAGAAATTTCGTTGAATGGCAGCATAGTTGGCCAGGTTTCGCTTATAAGCAGTTCGTTGTGCCACGATAGGGTCTGCCAGATAGTTTCGGTGACGAACGGAGCAAATGGATGCGCGAGTTTGAGTGAGGTATCTAGTACCCAAACAAGAAGGTCGAGGTTGTCTTGGTCTTTAGAAGCCTCGATGTACCAGTCGGCAACGCTATCCCAGATAGCGTGGTACATACTGTCCCCTGCTTCTGCGAAACGGTAGTTGTCGATGGCTCGGCCGATGTTTTCTTTAGCGGTAGTAAGTTCGCTAATAATCCAGTGATCAGCCAAGGTTTGTGCCTGTGGCTGTTGTGGTTGGTAGTTATCACCAACCTTATTTTCTACAAATCTGGCAATGTTCCATAGCTTGTTACAGAAGTTACGCCCAGCGACAACGCGGTCGACGCTGAATGCTTGGTTCTGACCAGGGCTACGGCTTGCAATAAGACCAAGGCGCAGTGCATCCGAGCCGTATTCAGCAATCATCTCCATCGGGTTAACGACGTTGCCTTTACTCTTGCTCATCTTCTGGCTGTGTTCGTCTAGGACCATGCCGTGAAGGTATACGTCCTTGAAAGGTACTTGGTTGGTAGTGTAGATGCCGAGCATGATCATGCGTGCAATCCAGCGGTCTAGGAGGTCGGTACCAGTTTCTAGAAGTGTTGTCGGGTAGAAACGGGCTAAGTCTCCCCCTTCGAGGAATTCGGTGGTGATGAACGGCCATTGGCCGCTACTGAACCAGGTGTCAAAGGTGTCTTCTTCTCGGCGATATGTCTTGCCGTCAACAACTATTGTTTTTTCGTCAACGTTTTCGTTGAAAATCCAATCGGTGTCATCGGCAATATTTTGGAATGCTGGAATTGGAATACCCCAAGGGATTTGACGTGAAAGGTTCCAGTCGCGAATATTTTTGAGGTACTGGATAAGAATATTTTTACGACCAGCTGGGTAGAACGCAATATCTCCCCGTTCAATAACTTCGAGTGCTTTTTTAGCCAAAGGCTCCATGCTGAGGAACCACTGCTCTTTGATGAGCGGTTGAATTGGAATTCCGCTTTTGTAGTCATATCCGACGCTATGTTCGATTGTTTCTTCTTTGCGAATTAATTCTTCAGCTTTAAGTGCAGCTACTGTTCGTTTTCGTGCAGTTTCAACATCCAGCCCTTTGAACTGTTCTGGGACGTTAATCATGGTGCCGTCGAAGTCGATGACTTGCGGACGAGGTAGGTTGTGTCGCTTCCCTACTTCGAAGTCGTTAGGGTCGTGAGCTGGGGTTATTTTAACTGCTCCGCTACCAAACTTAGGGTCTACGTACTCGTCGGCGATAATAGTAATTTCACGTCCGGTCAACGGTAGCATGACGCGACTACCGATGAAGTCTTTGTATCGTTCGTCATCTGGGTGTACGGCAACGGCAACGTCACCAAAGAGTGTTTCTGGTCGGGTTGTCGCAATAACAATTTCACCAATTTTATCCAGTAATGGGTAAGCTATGTGCCACAATGTGCCCTTTTCGGTTTTGTGGTCTACTTCAATATCAGCGTAGCTGGTTTGGTACTTTGTACTGTAGTTAACGATTCGTTCACCACGGTAAACAAGGCCTTCATCCCACATTTTTTTGAAGGTTTGATAGACGGTTTTAATAACCTTTTCATCAAGTGTGAAAACGCCATGGTCCCATGAGGCGCTAATGCCTAAAGCACGTACCTGTAGCTCCATATTGCCCCGTTGTTGCTCAACGAAGTTCCATACTTGTGAGTACAATTGTTCACGTGAAAAGTCGAAACGGCTTTTACCTTCTTTTTGAAGTTGCTTCTCGTAAACAACCCAAGTTTCGAAACCGGCGTGGTCGGCACCTGGGATGTAAATGGTGTCGCAGCCATTCATTCGTTTATAGCGAACAGCAATATCTTTTAAAGCCATATCAAGGGCGTGGCCAATGTGAAGATTTCCATTGGCGTTTGGAGGTGGCATGACAGTACTAAAGGTCTCGCCCACTCCGCTAGGGTTAAAAGCGCCGCTTTTTTCCCAAAGTGCATAGACATTTGGCTCGTACTCGTTCGGTTCGTATGTTTTTGCTAATTTCACATGAAATCCCGTCAATTATATGAGAATTTTATCTCTTTTCTACTGTAGTCGAGTATACCATAAAATAAGGCTGTATAATGGGGGTATGATTGAACTTCAACGGTGTAGCGATAAAGAGCAATGGGACGACTATATTTTAGAAAATGGAGGTCACCCACTTCAACTATGGGGATGGGGCCAGGTTAAAACTGGTCACGGCTGGAAAGCAGAACGGGTATTCGCCTACGACGACGAAGAAATTGTAGGTGCCGCCCAGGTACTTATTCGTCGCCTGCCTACCCCGTTTCGAAGTTTTGCGTATATTCCACGCGGTCCAATTGTTGAAAGTTCTCACTCGACAGCTTTTCTCGATGCACTGGCTGGCCTTGTTAAGCGCGACCATCACTCGGTAGCCTTGAGTATTGAACCCGATGAACTCGAACTTGAGGTTCCAGAAGGTTGGGTGCGATCTGAAAACAAGGTGTTGCCAGCCGAGACAATTCTGCTTGATTTAACTAAAAGCGAAGGTGATTTATTGGCTGATATGGCAAAGAAAACACGCCAATACATTCGTAAATCCGCTGCCGATGTAACTATTAAACAGGTTAAAAACCGCGAAGGTATTGATGTCTGTCTCGATTTGTATGCTCAAACCTCGAAACGTGCAGGTTTTAATACGCATGACCGACAGTATTACCTCGATGTCTTCTTGCAAATGCAAGATCACTCCCCTATTTACGTTGCCTATGATGGCGATGAGGCCGTGGCATTCTTGTGGTTGGCTATGAGTGAAAAAACAGTCTACGAACTGTATGGCGGTATGAATGATCGTGGGCAGGAACTCCGTGCTAACTACGCTTTGAAGTGGCACGTCATGAAGAAAGTAAAAGAATGGGGCATTGAACGCTACGACTTTGGCGGGCTCGTTGCTGGTGGCGTTGCAAACTTCAAACAGGGGTGGTCAGCAGACACGACTCTGTTTGTGGGTACATTTGATAAGCCACTCTCCCCTCTTTACTCTGCTTGGACTAAAGGGTTACCGTTTGCAAAAAAGACAATTCAAAAGCTTCGCCGTAATAAATGAGATAAAACTTAATTAAAGCTTAAAGAACCGAATTAATCAGCGGTTCTTTTTGTTTTGCCCACGAAGTTTTTGTCATAGAAAGGCTTGGTTGGATTTCTAGGGCAAATGGGGAAGTGGCCTGGGCTTTTTGCGAGTAATAATAGCCAAGTGTAGCGATCATGGCTGCGTTATCGGTACAAAGCTCCATTGGTGCGTACTCGATGGTAAGCGGAAGGCGTTCTTGCAGTTCTCGTCGAAGCTCTTGGTTTGCCGCAACGCCACCAGCAATAACAACTGAAGCGGGGGAGTAGTCTTTGAAAGCAGCTTCTGCTTTATCGACAAGGGTCTCGATGGCAGTGCGTTGAAAGCTTGCAGCAAAGTCTGCGCGCTGGGTGTCGTTTAGAAGCTCTGGGAGCTTGAAAGAGGGGAATGTCGTATCGACACCAACTTCGTGTTGAACGGCCCTTAGGACGGCTGTCTTAAGGCCTGAGAAGCTAAAATCATAAGCGCCTTGCATCTTTGCTTTAGGCAATTTGTATTTGTGTGAATCTCCACTTAAAGCAGCCTTTGCTATAGAAGGACCGCCAGGGTAGGGGAGGCCGATTATTTTTGCGACCTTGTCGAATGCTTCACCGACCGCATCATCCTGTGTCTGGCCAAGAAGTTGGTAATCACCATGGTCCTTAAACAAGACTAGTTGCGAGTGGCCACCGCTTACAATAAGGGCAAGCATTGGAAATTTTGGTTGCTGAGAGGGGAGTGTTAGTCCAATAGTATCGGCTTGGCCTGTTATGAAATTGGCATAGACATGCGCCTCGACGTGGTGAATGGGGAGTAGGGGTTTGTTTTTTAATAGCGCCAAGGTGCGAGCCGCTAATGTTCCGACTAGCAATGCACCCGAGAGGCCAGGGGCGTAAGTGACGGCGATTGCGTCAATATCATCCCAGGTCAGCGAAGCGTCGCTAAGGGCCTGATTTATAACCGGGTTGATAACCTCGATATGATTTCGGGCCGCTATTTCTGGAACAACACCGCCGTATACTTTGTGAATATCAATTTGTGAACGAATGACATTAGAAAGAACGGTCTTTCCGTCTTCTACAACAGACGCTGCCGTTTCGTCACAACTACTCTCAATTCCAAGTATTTTCATCTGTTATATTGTACCACGTGTTGTAATTTCATACGAAGTATCTTGTAGTTTGCTGAGAATACTCTTAGAATATTAAGCAGAGACTAAGCTGAATATCAGCAAGGAGGATGCATGTGGTGGGTTGTTTTTAGGTGTGTACGTATGGTGCTTGTTAGTATTTTGTTGGCATTTGTTTTTTCAGCGAGTGTTGGGGCCTGGTCCCAGGATGTTTCGCCAGATTTTATTGATTCAGATGTTAAGGTGCATCACTCAAACCCTTGTCCTGGAAATTTTGGAACCATTAACGTTAGTGGTGAAGGTTCAGCACAGGCGTGCATTATGGGCCAAGGCGCTAGGGTCGCCTCGTATTTTGCTGCTCAAGGCGGCATTGGCTACGCTATAAGCTTTCCATTTGAAAGTAATTTCTACCGGCTAGATGTTTGCCAAGAGGTATGGGGATGCGTCTTTGGTGAACCGAACGATACATTCGTTGGCGTCATGGGTATATATAAAAATTTCACAGCAAATTTACGTAAAAGTGTTCAGTCTGGGGTGGTGCATTATAGCCCTAAGGAAAATTCATCAATATTTTCGGTTAGCCAGTTTGGTGATCGGGTTTTTACACCACAGTCAGTTGCGGTCTCTCAGAACGGTAAATGGGTCTTGGTTGAGTTGAGAACGTACGGCTTTCTACGCATCAACGTCGAGACATCAGAGGTGCGGCGAATTATCGCACCAGGACCCGTATACGGATATGGGTACGATCCGTTGGTAGAGATGGCAATTACGAACGACGGTAGTACCGTAGCAGTTGCTGGTTTTAGGATGGGTTTAAGCGTTGTTGTTGTCGATGATACTTGTGGCGACAGGTTAAACGAACTGACGCAAAAATATTACATAGGCGCAGTGACGAGCTGTGCGTATGTGCCTACGTCTACAGATCGATATATACAGCAGTTTGTCACTGCGTTCAGGCCGATATTCAGCCAAGATGATAAAACTCTCTCGTTTGACGCATTCTCCAATAGTGTTGCGGCTCGTCACATTACTATGTTTTCGGATACGAGTGATAGTGAGTTGCAACCATACTACCTCGCACTCGGCGATTCCTTTACGAGTGGAGAAGGCGAGACAGACGATTCGTACTATTTAGAAGGGCCGTCCAATAAATGTCACGTTAGCAGTCGCTCATATCCATTCTTGTTAGCAAATTCTTGGAATATGACGGTGCGTAGCGCTGCTTGCTCGGGAGCAACTATACAAACCGCACGCGGTAAATCTGCAAAATCTAGTCAACCGGCACAACTTGCCGAGCTGGAGGTTCGGTCACCGCAAGTTACTACCGTCGGCATTGGCGGCAATGACGCGGGTTTGATTGGCAAGTTGAAAGATTGCTTAGGGGTTGATACGTGTAAATGGGCCAGTACGGCCGAAAATCGTCGCCAAACTGCTATGGAAATTAAAAATCTGTATCCGCATTTGAAACAATTTTATGCAGATATTAAGGTACGGACACTTGGGGCTGTCATTGTTATTGGGTATCCTCGCATTGTCACCTCGCAACAAGACTGCGCATCTACCGTGGGGGCTTTGTTAAACCAGACAGAACGCGTATTTATGAATGAAGCAATTCATTATCTCAACCAGGTCGTATTGGCTGCAACTGTTGATGTAGGGGTAGAGTTTGCCAATGTTGAACAAGTACTTAGTGGTGGCGAGTTATGTTCCTCGTTTGAAGCGGCGTACATGAACGGCCTCAGGATAGGCAACGATTATCCGGTTATTGCCGCACTCCCGTCTGTAAAGATATTTGGCGCCGAGTCGTTTCACCCCAAGCCAGAAGGCCACGCCAAGGTGGCTGCGAAAATATTCCAAGATTTCCCCCTCTTAAGTAATGTGAGCACGTATATGAACACAGGTTATCCGACCTCTGTGCCGGCACCAAGTTCGTATTGGAACGCCGAAGAAACAAACGATAAACCTCAGCGCGCAGTGCCATTTTTGAGTAAGATAACCATAAAAAAGAAAGACGTGTTTGAAATATCGCTTCCCGCCTTTACGTTTATGCCTGCGACAGATATAGTCTTAGAACTTCATTCAGATGTAAAAAATCTTGGAACGTTTAAGTCGTCTGACGACGGAAGTTTAAATGCTACAATCTCATCAATTGATTTCGACACAGGCTATCACTCTGTTCATGCAATTGGAAAAAACTTTGTAGAGAATGACGTTGATATCTATGACTTCCTGGAGGTTGAAGAAGGGGTTATTTCCATGCCTTCTTCAGATAGCCCGAATGGTGCCCTGCTAGTCGTCCCAAATGTGAGCGCCATTATTAGTGCACAAGCTGGCTCAAGTAAATCACTCAACGTCAAAACGAGCAGCGCGAGCGAGGACCAGGGTGAAGTTCTTGGTGCTTCTGTGACAAATACACCAGCTCTCGATACCCCAGCTCGAACAAAAGAGGCTCAGAAACTCGCAGCGGTAGATTCTGAACAAAATGAGAAACGACGTTATAACTGGGTAATCATATTGGCATTGATTATTGTTTTGCTGGTTTCGTCTATATACCTATACTTTTATAATCGTCAAAAACAGCCCCGTAATCCAAGCTGATAGGTATAATGATTGTATGGGTTTTAGAACAATTGTTAAAAAAATGATTCCGAACAGTGTTTTCCAGGCAATTGAGCCGACTGGGCACCTGGTTGAAGCGATGATTATGACAACTAAATATGGCTTTCCGGGTCGTAAACTTAAAGTTATTGGTGTCACCGGTACGAATGGCAAAACGACAACCTCGTTTATGATTCATACAATGCTCCACGATGCCGGTATTAAGTCTGCGCTTATTACTACTGTTGGTTATGGGATTGGTGATGATATTATTCACCAGAAACAACACATTACCAGTCCTAAGGCGGCAGTGTTGCAGCAACGGCTAAAAGCATTTGCCGAAGCTGGTGTTGAATGGGTCGTGTTAGAGACGTCGAGTCACGGGCTGGCTCAGCATCGTGTTTGGGGTGTGCCGTATCAGGTAGCAGTAATGACCAACATCACGCATGACCACCTTGAATATCATGGAACGTTCGAACGTTACCTCGAGGCAAAGACGAAATTATTTAAAATTACGAATAAACACGGGCTTAAATTTGGTGTTGCTAATGCCGAAGACCCAAATGCGGATGCGTTTTTGAAGTATGTAGATAATAAAACAACATATGGTATTAAAAAAGGTGAGCTTCAGGCTAAGAACGTTAATTTGAAGGCTGACGGCACTACGTATACTGCCTTTGCTGGTGACGATAGCTACGAAATCAAAGTAAACATCCCGGGAGAGTTTAACGTCAGTAACTCACTAGCTGCGATTGCCGTAGGCCGAAAGCTTGGGCTGACTAAGTCGCAAATTGAGCAGGGGGTTGCGGCACTAAAGACTGTTGAAGGCCGCATGAATCTTATTGATGCTGGGCAAAAATTTAAAGTTATCGTAGATTTTGCTAGCACTCCGGATGGCTATCAAAAGTTCTTTGAAAGTATGCGGCCATTGGTAAAGGGCAAACTTATTGCTGTCTTTGGTTCAGCGGGGCGTCGTGACGAGACTAAACGCGCCGAGCAAGGTTCAATTGCCGGCAAATATGCTGACGTCGTTGTCCTTACCGAAGAAGACGACCGTGATGAGGACGGGGCTTATATTCTAAAACAAATCGCCGAAGGCGCTACCTCACAAGGTAAAAAAGAAAATAAAGATATGTTTACTGTGCATAGCCGCGAAGAGGCGATTGGTTTTGCGATGACATTAGCCAAAAATAAGAACGATGCCGTCGTATTGCTAGGTAAAGGCCACGAAAAAACCATCGAACGTGCCGATGGTGAATACCCGTGGGATGAAACCCAGGCAGCCAGGGCTGCTTTGGAAAGTTTACTTCAGCGATAGACTAGTGCAGCGAATGTAGCCCCACCTTTGGCGAGTTCACTCACTTCTGGTGTTACCACCTTTAGTCCACGTTTTTGCAATTCATTTGCGAACAGTGGGGCGTGGGCGCTCATTATAACGGTTTCACCAGTTGAAACTAAGTTACAGGCAAAGGCGTGCTGGGCTTCATCGAGAGAAATTTCAATCTTTTCGACACCTTCGAATTCACTCAATATCTTTTGTGACTCTTTAGTGAAAGCATCTGGGCAATAGGCGATGATACCTATTTCATATTCTGATGGCACCTTTATGATTGAAAGTGCTAAATCGATGTCGTAGAAGAAGCTATCTGCCCAGCCCGATACGATATTAATGACCGGCTTACCCTGGCTATCGACTTGCGGAATTGTTTTCAGCTGAATTCGGGTATACCCCAGCTCTTCGGCGGCAAAAATCTGAGCCGCTTCATCACTTCGGTAGCCACTGCCGCAAAATAAGTAATCGCCACAGGCTAATGCGTCGCCTTGTCCGCTAAACTTTAATCCCTCGGGGGCATCGATTACGTCTAAACCTAAGTTGCTTAATTCTTGTCGCGCCCAGTCCTCTTCGCTTTTGCGTACGTCTGGAAGGCGAGCTAAGATCGCTTTATTGCCCCGTACCAACGCCCAGTTGGCGGTGTAGACTCCGTCTTGGCTAGTATTAGGTGAAGGAGCGAGAATCACTTCGATGCCGGCGCTCTCGAAAGCTAGTCGAATCGAATCATGCTCGGCCTGTGCCTTTAAAATTTCGGTGTGAGAATCGTTGTAATAAGGGTTAATGGCTTGTTCGGCGCTAAAGTTTAGGGCGTCAGACATAAGGACGGTGCGGTTCATCATGATTTTCTCGCTTCTTCTGGTTTAGTAGTAGTAGTCTTTAGTACGTTGGTAGTACAGCCGGCGGTGAATGCGTTCACCGATCTTCTTCCAAATTTTATAATGGGCGACTGAAATAACATAGTCGTAGCAACCGATATAATCGGTAATTTCTTTATTGAAGGCAGTCTTAAACATGCCAACACCGTGGTGCGGGTGGTCACGGTTATTAATTTCTTCGCTTGGCGGTGAGCCGCAGAAGTCATGCAATAATACTCCGCGTGACTTTGCCCATTCGATAACCTTCCACTGTAACAAATGGCTGGCCCCATAGGCGGTTCGCTCTCGAACAGAGGCGCCGTCTTTGTAGGTACTTTTTGTTCCAAATGTCATTGCGTAGGCTCCGGCGACGATCTTGCCTTCGAAATTCGCAAAGAATAATTGCCCAAGTCCGGCTTTCGCAAACGACTGCCAAAACTCTCTGTAGTAATTATAACTACGAATTCCAAATTGGCCTTCTGCTGTTTTGCTCAGTAACTCGTACATTTTTTTACAATTTGCTTCCGTGGGCTTAACTGATGTAATAGTTACACCGTCACGTTCGGCGCGACGAATTGCGTGTCGACCCTTTTGGGGTAACGCGGCAAGTACATCTTCGAGAGATGCCGAGATATCAAGTGTAATCGTTGAAGGGTTTGGAATAATCGCAGCAGCCTTTTTTAGCCCGTGGCGTTCAAGGGTGGGTTGGCAGGCTCGGTTAAGTTCGGTTTCAACCCTGATGGCAAAAACACCAGCTTTTTTGGCTAGTGGCTTTAGGGCTTTGAGTGTATCAAACAACTCTTTACTCGAAGTAACATTTGGCCCTTTTGGCAGGTACCATAATTTCCCCAACGGGGGAGTTTGCTTTTCTAAGACAGTAATTGCTAACTTGCCCCGAATAATAAAACGAGGTGTGTAGTTTGTAAGCTTCTTTACTTCACTATATTCGAAACTTGAAAAAACATTTCCGCCGTCCGGGTTTGCAATAATCAAACTATCCCATGTGGAAATTTCTTCGGGCGTGGCATAGCGAGCAGTCATTAATATCTATTGTACCGTAAAAAGTAAAAATGCCGACCAGCCCGTGGTATAAAACCTTGGGCTGGCCGGCGTGGGGACACTTAGTGTCCCAGGATGACAAGCGGGAACCGCTGCGATTCGAATTCTTTCCGGGGAAAGATTACAACCACAACATGCTGAGCTCCACTAACTGTCGTACCGACTACACTGATCTCCTCTACGAGGAATTTTTTGAATGTAACTTCTCGAACGTCATCGTCCCGTACCTCAATGCTGACCGCTTTTGCATCGTCGATGCTAAGTTTTACCAAATCACGAAGTGATTGAGTGGACATTGAGGAAACGTGCGTCGACTTGATTGATACCACGGACCTCTCCGTTCTCTCTCGATAAGTAGATTGTATGCAGACTCAAATACTATATCATATTGAAGTAGTCGAGTCAATTTTAGTGATCAAATTTACGGCGAGCAAGTTGTTTGGCGACGGCAAGTTCTTCAGGGGTCTTTTTGTGGATACTTTTATGCGGCTCCCTGGCTAACATAAGTTCGTCATTGCGCATTTTGGCTAACACTTCACGAGTTTCTTTTTCGGTTACGCCAAATTGGTCAAGCTGTAATAATGAGTGCACGGTTTTTGTAATACCATCATGAGCATACTTTCTAAAACGGTCAGCGGTATTAACACTGTCTCGTGTTTCAGGAGTAATATTATCCGCCGCGTAGATGTGAGCCTTCACACTCTCTAAATAATCGGCCCATTTGTTGTTAACTTCTTCAGGAAAAAGGTCATAAGGAAAAGAATAGACATATTCTCCTGGGGTATTTTCAACTTCAACTTTTGCTCCTAGGATGCTAAGCGCTAAATTTGCGTTCTGTCGTTCTTTGGGCACGTCTTTCAGTAGGTCTGCAATATGCTCTTTTGAGCCCTCTATTCCATTAACTATTGAATTTTCGGGAATATTTAAAGGTTTAGTAATGAGCTCTCGTGCCTCTGCGCGCCGAGCTTTTATTTCTGGTACGAAAGGGTCGCCAGCGTCATTTAAACGAGCCTTTTTGAACTTAGCCATAACTTCTTGAAAGCCCGGATCTTCATCTAGAAATTCTTCTGTAAGGGCATCAACTTCTTCGTTGTATTGCTCGGGGTCTATCTGAGCAAGCGCAGACAGTCGTTCGCTATTGGTCATAGTCTTTTCGTAGATCTTAAAGATGTTGGTCGCAAAGGCACGAATTTCTTCCTCGCTAAATAAGCTAGGCTGTTCGGGCTCAACTTCGGTATGAGCAACTGAGGGTTTTGATTCTATGTTAAGTTCGAGTGTCATTTTTGTTTTATCGGTTAAACTATTGAACTAACATTAGCATAAAACTCCACTAATGTCAATACGCTCATGCTTCGTTTGACGGAAGAATGAGCGTATTAATTTTTTTGAACTTGGTTTGTGCTAAAGAGTAACTTGATCTTTTTTAGAAAGGTAATCAATTTCCTTAATGATATCAAGCAGGGCTTCGGCTTTACGCTTTTCGTCGGTGATGCCGACCGCAGCAGTGTGAGCAGGGGCAATAAGTGTTGCGTCATCGGTGCTACGGATAAGCAGAAGGTAAGTATCAAACTTTTCTTCTGGTGGTAGGTCGATGTGGTCGATGAGTGGACGAAGTTCTTGGATCGCGTCCTTTTTTACACCTTCAAGGTCAGAGCTGCTAGGGCTACCTATCGGTTGTGGCATCTGGAAGGCGACGACAGGAGTCTCGCTTGGAACAATTGGTGATTCTTCCAAAGGCGCTGGAGGAGTAAATGCAGGAGCTGGTGCAGGCACGGGCGCAGGAGTCTCTTCAAACTGCATGCCAGTATTTGAATTTGGATCATCTGGAAGAACGCCAGCAAGTGCTTTTGCAAGTTCTTGGTCGTCGCTAATTGGTTGTGTCGTTGTATCTTGCGGAGTAATATCCATGGCCCACCTCGAATAAAATTGTTATGCTTACTTAAAAATACTGTATCATAGATGTAGATTGGTGGGAATACTATGACAGATATACTGGACAATATTAATGTGCTAAGCCAAAGGGACCCTGAAGGGGCTCTGGCGATTGTCGCGGCTCAATATAAACAAGCTGCGTTTAATGCTGAGGTTTTGAATGCCGAGCATGATGAGCGTGAAATTACTTCATTGGTCGTGACTGGCATGGGCGGCTCGGCTTTAGCTGCGTTGCTTGTGAAAGTTCTATACCAAGCGAAACTCACAATTCCTTTGGATATTGTTCGTGGCTACGACTTACCTGGCTACGTGAACGCTCATACGCTTGTTATTGCCAGTAGTTATTCTGGAAACACCGAAGAGACGCTTTCTGCGTTATCTCAAGCGCAACAGAAAGGTTCTCAACTTGCCATTATCGCTTCGGGTGGTACGCTGATTGAAATCGCCAACCAAGAGGGGATTGCTCATGTTAGCTTGCCTTCTGGTGTTCAACCTCGCATGGCTATGCTTTATAACCTCCGCGGGCTTCTGGCGCTTCTTGGAACTTTCGGTATCGTTGGCAAGGAAGAATACGAAGAAGTTGAAAAACTATCTGGTTGGCTTGAACAGGAAAGCGCGAACTGGCTACCTGAAGTACCAACAGCCGAGAACTATGCCAAGCAACTAGCTCTTGAGGCGGTTGGTAAGACACCTGTATTCTATGGCGGCGCCTTTACTGCTCCGTTGGCATATAAGTGGAAGATTAGTTGGAACGAGACTGCCAAGAACGTCGCATTCTGGAACGAGTATTCCGAATTCAACCACAACGAATTTATGGGATGGGCGTCACACCCGGTTGAAAAGCCGTTTGCTGTTTTTGACCTTTTGAGTTCATTTGAACGACCACGAATTTTACAGCGCTTTGAGTTAACCGATAAATTACTCAGCGGTAAGCGGCCAGCTGCTAAAAGCATTCATCTAAAAGGCGAGACTCCTTTAGCTCAGCTTTTATGGGGAGCTATTTTGGCTGATTTCGCCAGTACCTACACGGCTGTTTTGAACGGTGTCGACCCAACACCTGTCGTATTAATTGAGAAGTTGAAACAAGAACTAGCAGACGACCCTCGTTAAGGTTGCATCAATCGTACTGTCGTAACGACACGATAGGATCTTTGCGCGCTGCGCGGATTGCCGGATAAAGCCCGAATACTGTCCCGATTACGAGAGAGACAGTCAGTGCTATGCCGGCAATTTCCCAATTGAATACAGGGTCGAAGGTAAGGAAGGTGCTAATAAAGAAGGCCAGAATGTAGCCGACAATGTAGCCGGTAATACCGCCACCTATACTGAGCGCGAGTGATTCAATTAAGAACTGTGAAACGATATCGCCGTTGGTAGCTCCAAGGGCTTTTCGTATGCCAATTTCGCGTGTGCGCTCTGCGACGCTTACTAGCATAATATTCATGATGCCGACACCGCCAACGATGAGCGAGATGGCTGCAATTGCGACCGAAACTCCAGCCAAGGCAGTAAATATGCTGCTTGTTGGTTGAGCGATTTCACTTCCCGAAAGTACGGTAAAATCAGCTTGGCCAAAATGATTTTTTAACAACGCTTTGTTGATGTTCGTGATGATGCCGCTTAAATGTTCAACGGATTCGCTCTGTACGTTGATTTGCTGAATTTGCGAGGCACCTTGAATAAGCCCTCGGCCATCTTCAAGGTCAATAATGACAGCATTGTCAAAGTCGACTGAGTTGTAATTGATAGGGTCGTTAGTCCGCTTTAAAATACCAATGATGGTAAACGGCTGCCCTTTTACGGTGACTGTTTTGCCGATTGATTGGTCGGTTCCAAAAAGGTCTACAGAGAGCTGTGGACCAATGACGGCCGTCGAACCGCTCAGGGATGGATCGAGAAATTGCCCGTCAGAAACCTCAAGGTTGCTGATTTGCTCGAGGTTTGGTGTGGTTGCTAAAATTTGAGTGCGCGGTGAGCCCTGAGATACTCCGCTTACCGACCCGCCGAGAATTATAAGTGGCGCTACGGCTTTAACATTGCTAATTTTTTCGATTGATTTAATATCAACTTCGCTTAAAGTACTGGCAGAGTATTGCTGCCCAACTGGAAGTTGAACAATGCCACTTAAGGCGCCATCTGAATGGGCACCAGGCCGAATGACCGCAATGTTTCCGCCGAGTGCGTCAACTTGATCGATGACGATTTTACTCGCGCCAGCGCTGAGTGCGAAGATCGTTGTAATACTCGCAACGCCAATAGTAACTCCGAGCATCGTAAGAACACTGCGCATGCGACTGCTAGCGATTGATTGCCGGGCAATGTGAATGTGGTTTGCGAAAAGAATCTTCATTATTTTTTAAGCTTTCTTTTAAGTGCGGCTTTAGTGTTGTTTTTCTGTTTCGCAACAAGGTTCAACGGCTTTTTAATATTCAATCGCGACTGCACGGGAAGGCGAAAGGTGTCGGTGTCGACTTGTCCGTCAAGCATGGTGATAACGCGACTGGCGTAGGTTGTGAGGTCTGGATTGTGTGTAACCATGATAATAGTGTTGCCTAGTTTATGAAGGTCGGAGAGCTCTTCCATGATTATGTGGCTAGCTCGTGAGTCAAGGTTGCCAGTAGGCTCGTCAGCCAGGATTATTGCAGGGTCATTCACTAATGCACGCGCAATTGCTACTCGCTGTGTTTGCCCGCCAGATAGCTGGTTTGGCATGTAAAACTCGCGTTCGCCAAGGTGAAAACTTTTGAGCATTGCACTGGCTTTGTGCTGACGGGCGAGTTTAGGCATCCCTTTGTATATGAGCGGCAGCGCGACGTTATCGATAACGTTCAGCCGCGATACAAGGTTGAAACTCTGAAACACAAACCCAATTTGCTGGCTACGTATATGAGCGCGCCGCTTTGCCGACAGGTCGGCAATTGATTTTCCGTCTAGCTCATATTCGCCTTCGATATGACTATCGAGAAGGCCCAGCACGTTAAGGAGTGTTGTCTTCCCGCATCCACTTGGCCCCATAATGGCAATAAATTCGCCTTTTTGAATAGTCAAATCGATACCATCAAGTGCATAATGCTCGGCATCACCAAGACCAAAGCGCTTTTTAAGCTGTTTCAAAACTATAACTGGCGGGGTTTTTAAATCAGACATTACTTCATAGTATGAGAGGGATTTGCTAAAACAGCAACTACTTGTTTGCCGTGTTAATAACAATGGGTTGTGGAATGGTGGTTTTTCTCTACAATAAGGACGTCTGGAGAGGTGGCCGAGTGGTTGAAGGCGCACGCTTGGAAAGCGTGTATGGCGGCAACGTTATCGCAGGTTCGAATCCTGTTCTCTCCGCCAAATTTTAATCTGATTGTGCACATTCATAATGCAGCCGCTCGGCAGGCATGAAATTATCTGAATATGCAGTCTTTGTTGATGAATTCGAAAGTGTCTTCATGGAAAATGGTGCATTGTCATCACGACTGTATGCTAGTATGTAGTTCCCTCGAACCGTTTCGTTACCCGATTGAGTCTCCCAGAAAGCATTCGGTAAGTATGGACGGTATACTGCATCTATTGTGGCTAATAATTCTCGGCAATCACCCTGCATGCCAGCGATGACATTCATAATAACCATGCCGTCGGTTTTTAATGAAGTATTAATTTGTTGGCCGTATTCTTTGGTGATTAGGGAGAAGGGCATATAGCTATCTCCATATACATCAACAAAAATAACATCGTATTTATTTTCATTGGTGTTTATGAAGGCGCGTGCGTCTTCAAAGATAAGGTTTACATTTTCATGGTCTTCGTACGCAAAATATTCTTTTGAGATACCTTCAAGTGCCGGGTCGATTTCGACGACGTCGATGGTTGCGTTGGGTAGCCGTTCCGCTAATGCGGCAGGCAAGGTAAAGGCACCTCCACCAAGAACCAGCACGCGCCCTGGATTTTGGGCCTCTATAAGTTGGGCTGCATAGTTGGTATACCAGAACACCAGGTCGTTACTGCTTCCGCCAGTATATACTGCCGATTGTATACCGCCTGGGCCGGTAGCTAGGGCAGTGATCGGCTCCGAGTTGTATGTCATTTTGCTGACGGTATAGTGTGCTGAAGGGCTGTCTATTTGTGCAAGGATTCCGCTTCCTTTAGAAATAGGCACAAGCATAATGCCTACAATGATGACACTAGCGACAGTTCTTTGTGCTAAAAATTTCTTTGGAGTTAAAAGCCAACTTGAAAGTATTAAACAGAGCACGACGATAATAAGTGTTTCTTTAGAGCCAATATAGCTAAAGAGTACGAAGCCAGTAATAAAAGTTCCCGCGATTCCGCCAATAGAGTTAAGCGCGCTAAGGTTCGCTACGGACTCACCGGCAGTTTTCAACTCTTTAATATTAAGCTTTGCTAAATATGGACTAATTAACCCAAGCGCAAAACTTGTCGGAGCAAATAGGAAAAGCGAAGCGACAACTCCCTGCAGGCGCGTATCTTCGATTGATTGCGCGACCCATTGAAGGGTAGAGGGGTGGGAGATTGCGGTGAGTACGACACAAGCTGCAGTGACAAGGCACAACAGTGCAACGTCAACTGGTTTTTGGCGTGCATCGGCAAGCTTCCCCCCAAGCCAATAGCCAATACTTAACGAGGCGATAATAATACCAATGACACTTGTCCATACATATATAGAGCTTCCGATCGTAGGAGCGAGTAGGCGGGCGGCCACCAGCTCGTAAGCCATTAATGAGAAACCGGTTAAGAATGAAATGATGCCTAGGTGGTGTACGTTTTTGAATAAATTAAACTTCATGTATGTAAGTATACAAGACTATTTGCATTCTTTTAAAACACCACATCTAGCGTTGTAAATAACAAACACTCCGCTACCTGTAGGATCTAAAGTGTTAATGCTCGCATAATAGTCATGTAGTCAAAAAAACCCGCCAAAATGCTTGAAAAACTACATATAGGGGCTTATAGTCATCACTAAGCACTACAAAACGTAGTGGATTAAAAATACACATGGGGCAAGGAGGAGAAAATTACCGACTCCAATCGGTTTCTTCTTGCACCCCCGCATATAAGCCGGGGTACCTGGGGAGGTGTCATGAATCAATCAAAAAAGGGGATATAGGGGAAAATGACAAATATTACTGTGGTCAAACGTGACGGCTCACGTGAAGCATACGACGCCAACAAAATTAACTTGGCACTCGTTAAAGCTAGCGAAGGGTTAGAAGACCAAATTTCTAAGGTTGTTGAGGTTGCCTCACAACTACAACTTACATTGTTTGATGGCATTACCAGCGAACAGCTCGATGAAGCGGTTATCCAAACTGCCCTTCAGAATGTAAAAGACGACCCAGACTACGACAAGATCGCTGCTCGTTTACTTTTAAAGAACTTATACAAGAATATTCTTGGCGACTACAATACAGCCGATGAATTGAAAAAAATGCACGAGAAAAAGTTTACAGCTTTCTTGAAAGATAACGTTAAAGAAGGTCTCCTGGACAAGCGTTTGACTGATGGCCGTTTCGACCTCGTTGCGCTTTCTAAAGCACTCGACCCAAGTAAAGATGACCTATCTAAGTTCCTTGGTGTTATCACCAACAAAAACCGTTACGCACTTCGCAAGGGCAGTGGCGAACCAATTGAGGTTCCTCAATTTACCCACATGCGTATTGCCATGGGCTTGTCACTTAACGACACCGACCCTACAAAAGCTGCTTTAGATTTCTACACCCACATGAGCAACCTCGATTACGTACCTGGTGGTTCAACTCGCGTAAACGCCGGTGGTGCCTTCCCGCAACTTTCTAACTGTTTCCTTATGAACGTCGATGACGACATGGAGTCAATCGCTCGTAGCGTCCGTGACACTATGTTTATCGCTAAAGGTACTGGCGGTATCGGTATTGGCTTTACGAAGCTTCGCGCTTCGGGCAGTCCTGTTAAAACTACAAACACCGAAAGTACTGGCCCTATCCCATTCATGAAAATGATCGATACTGCTTTGTTTGCAGTTAGCCGTAAGGGCAAAAAAGCCGGCGCAGCTGCGCTGTACATGGAAAACTGGCACCTCAACTTCCCTCAATTCCTCGACCTTAAAGCGAACTCAGGCGACCCTTACCTGCGTACCCGTTTTGCTGATACAGCAACATTTATCAGCGACGAATTCATGCGCCGCGTTGAAAAAGACCAAGACTGGTACTTGTTTGACCCAGCTGAGACTATGGATCTCACTGAACTATATGGTGATGAATTCTCGAAGCGTTACAAAGAATACACAAAGATGGCTGACGAAGGTAAGATGCGTCGTTTCGAAAAAACTTCTGCTCGCCAACAATTCCGTCAAATTCTTATTCAACTTCAAGCAACAAGTCACCCGTGGCTTACCTGGAAAGACACTATTAATGTCCGTGCGTTGAACAATAACACTGGTACAATTCACATTTCAAACCTTTGTACTGAAATTACATTGCCACAAGACAACGACAATATCGCTGTTTGTAACCTGGTAAGCATTAACCTAAGTGCTCACCTTAAAGATGACAAGACTTGGGACTGGGAACGGCTTGAATCAAGCTCACGCAGTGCTATCCGTCAACTCGACAACCTTGTCGATATTACTGAACTTCCAGTGCCGCAAGCTATGAATGCTAACAGCGCAACCCGTGCGCTCGGTCTGGGCTTCATGGGCTTCAGCGATGTTATTGAAAAGCTTGGTTTTAGCTACGAATCTGAAGAAGCCTACGACCTCGTTGACCAACTTACTGAATACATTAGTTTCCACGCAATTGATGAATCAGCGAACCTCGCTAAGAAGCTTGGTAGCTACCCTAACTTTAAGGGCAGCGGCTGGAACCAGGGAATCTTGCCAATCGACACGCTCGATACTTTGGCTGATAGTCGCAAGGTCAAGGTAAACGTCAACCGCACCACTCGACTCGACTGGGAAGCGCTTCGACCAAAAGTTAAAAAAGGTATGCGCAACGCAACGTTAATGGCGATTGCCCCAACTGCGAACATCGCACACATCGCAGGTACTACTCCTGGTATCGACCCGCAATTCTCACAAATCTTTAGCCGCTCTACTTTGAACGGTAAGTTCCTCGAAGTAAACGAAAACTTGGTTCGTGACCTGAAGCGATTGAAGCTTTGGGAGGAAGTCAAAGACGACCTGCTTATTAACCAAGGCGACATTCAGGGTATCGATGTTATCCCAGACGAAATTAAGGCTGTATACAAGACAAGCTTCCAATTGTCTCCATATGCCTTCATCGAAGTTGCTGCTCGGGCACAAAAATGGGTTGACCAAGCGATTAGCCGTAACATGTACCTGGATACCCGCGACATTGATGAGTACGAAAAAATTTACATCGAAGCTTGGAAGCGCGGCCTAAAGACTACGTACTACCTGCACGTAAAGCCACGGCACCAATCTGAGCAAACGACCGTTAAATCTAATAAAGCTGAAAAGATCCAACAACAAAGCTCGGGCAAAGTTGGTTTCGGATTCGCGAAACGATAACAAGAAGGGAGTGGGGCGATGGTTCTGAAGACAAGCATAGTACCGCATCTAACCGAAGAAGTTTTTGATGAGAGGGATCGCGAAGAGATTCACCGAATCATCGCCGACCTTCGGCAAACATATTTCGAACGGCATACCGAAGCACTCTCAAACTTTCACAAGATAGAACGAGAGTCTAACCGGGCCCTGCATGAAGTAACCCGTATCGAAAAACACATTGAACGAATTGATGATTTTTGTAAGAAAAATGACATACCAATTAACACTAATTACCTAAAAGAAGACTAAGGAGAACAATCATGGCAGATACAACTAACGATCACCCAGGTGGAATTCTAGGCACCGGCCTTCGCGATGGCCTTCAACTTAAGCCAATCCGCTACCAATGGGCATACGACCTATACACTCAAGCTGTAGCAAATACATGGTTTCCGAATGAAGTGCAATTAGCTTCAGACTTAGGTGACTTTGAAAAACTTACAGAAGAAGAAAAGCACGCGCTTAAGACAGTTATTAGCTACCTTAACCCGAACGAACTTCTCATCAACAAATCACTAGCGTTTGGTATTTACCCTTACGTGAATGCTGCTGAAGCACACATCTACCTTTCAAAGCAGATGTGGGAAGAAGCAAACCACTTCATGACTTTTGAATACATTATTGAAACCTTTCCGTTTGACCGTGAAGAAATTTACGCAGCAGGTACTGGCAAGAAATCATTGGCCGATAAAGCCGCTTTCCAGAACAAGTACCTTGGTAAAATGTTGAACGGCAACGTCGACATTGAAACAACCGAAGGCAAAAAAGACTTTGTCCGTAGCCTTGTTGCATACAACATTGTTCTTGAAGGTATTTGGTTCTACAGTGGATTCATGGTTGGAATGAGCTTCCGTCAACGAAACTTACTTCGTAACGTTGGTAGCCTTTTGGACTGGATTACTCGTGACGAGAACCTGCACCTAACCTTTGGCATTAACTTGCTTCTTACGGTTATGGAAGAAAACCCAGACCTTCAAACTGAAGAATTCGCTGCAGAAATTCGTGGGCTCATTCTTGAAGCGGTTGAACTGGAACGAGCATATAACAACGACATGTTACCAAAGGGTATTTTGGGTCTGAACGCAGATTACGTAAACCAATACGTTATGCACATGACCGACCGTCGCCTCGAAGAACTTGGCTTCGAACCTGAATACAATGTTTCAAACCCGGCGAAGTGGATGGCAGCAGCTAACGACACGCTCGAACTGGTGAACTTCTTTGAAAGTACCAACACTAGTTACGAAGTTAACGGCGGAAAGTAACGCCATGAACGACGAAGCACGAACGATTCTTTCGGAAAACATTCTTGGTACGGTCGCAACAATTAACGAAGATGGCTCGCCATGGGCGTCACCTATACACGTATTCTCTGACGACGAGGCGGTTTACTGGTTTTCACTTGAAGATAAGTTGCATTCGCAAAACGTTGAACGCGACCCGCGCGTCAGCCTGACAATTTTCTCGCCCGACCTAAGCCAAGGCCCTAAGGGCGTGTATGTTAACGGCAAAGCAACCAAGCTTGATGACGATGCTACAACGAATGCTAAACAACTTATTGTGGCGAAAATCGGTAAGATTCCACCTCATTTTGAACACGCTACCGGCTATAAGCTTGCCTTAGGGCAACTTAACAGTGGTAAATCGACCGGAAACTGTTGGTATTTTTACACTGAAAATGTATAGACAAGCGCTATATGTGGCGTATAATAATAAAACATAAGCACTACAAAATAATTGAATAACATTACAGGGGAATAACAAACATGAACGCATCAACAATTATCTCAGACGAAATGAGCCTCGACGAAAAGCTAGCTGCAATCGACGCTGCTATGGCGAACGCACAAGCTCAAGCAAACGATGACGCTGCATCTCGTGGCATGTTTGCTGCACCAATTGACCCAGCAGACGCTACTATGTGTCTTGGTTGCCAGTAGTCCTGTAAAGCCACTCTAGTTAGAAAGAACCCCGGGATTTCTCCCGGGGTTTTTCGTACTGCTTGGTCTAGATTGATGCCGTGAAGCGAGCTTCTTCTTCGTGCCGGTCGGCGTAGTAGTCGGCAAGCCAAAGGGAGTGCCATTCCTGGTCGCGGCGGATCCGCTTGCGAACCTCACTCACGATCAGTTGTTCTTCGTCGGTGATGTGCCACATGAGGGTTTCAAGAGCCTCGTTGTACTCGTCTAGGGTCTCGTAGCGGCAGCGGTCGTAGTCGTCGGGGTTGTTGCCGTTGATGATCGTTGTGTGGCGGTCGTCTTCGATTTCGAGCTGCCTGAGCTCCGACTCGGTGAGTTGTCGTGGTTCGACGTCGACGTCGTCATCTGCGACTCCGGCGAGCTGCTCCTTGATAATACGACGTGCTTCTCGCGCTTTGTGCTGTCTGAACGGCTGGTTGATGCTCACGGCGCCTCCAAGGCTAGTCAATCTGAATTGGATAGGTACGAATGGCAATATTATAGCAAAAAAGTGACAAAAAGTCAATAGTGTCTATGCTTATACATAATTGCTATATTAAGTATAGCAATATAGTCTATGCAAGGTGTATACTAATACCATATGAAAACACTCCTCGTTATATTCGGAATCACCGGCGACTTAAGTGGGCGGAAGTTGCTGCCGGCTTTGTCGCACATTATTAATGACAATCCAGGCCGAGATTTATCCATTTTAGGTGTATCTCGCCGCGAAGCAGACATCAAGCAACTAGTGCTTGATTCTACAGGCAACCAGAGCGTCGCTGACTGTACCCAGCTATACACGATGGATTTGGCAGAAGCAGCCGATTATGCTGGCCTTAAAGACGCTATTAAGGCCTACGGGGCCGACCAAACACTTATGTATTTAGCAGTGCCTCCTGGTGCAGCCGCTCAAATTGTAGACTTGCTTGGTGAAGCTGAAATTAATAGTCCAGATATCCATCTTCTGTTCGAAAAACCTTTTGGATACGACCTTGAATCGGCGCGAGACTTTTTACAGCGCACAGCTCGCTACTTTACTGAAAAGCAGATTTTCCGCATCGACCATTACATGGCTAAAGAAGTTTCAGCCGAAGTTATTCGCTTACGACGTAATGCCGAAAATCACCACCACAGCTGGGGCAATGCTTCCATTAAGGCTATAGAAATTGTTGCCTCGGAGAGTATCGGCATTGAAGGGCGAGCAAACTTCTACGAACAAACCGGCGCACTCCGCGATTTTGTGCAAGGGCACCTGATGCAACTACTTTCGTTGGTGGTCATGAAAGTCCCAGCAGAACTTGATGATAGCCAAATTCCAGCACTGCGACTGGAAGCCTTGAATTCAATTAATGTCGCTAAAGTTGATGATGGCATTCGTGCACAATATGAGGGTTATCAAGATGAGGCTCAAAACCAAGGTAGTCAAACAGAAACATTTGTTAGTCTAAAGCTTACGAGTGCCGATGAAAACTGGGAAGGTGTCTCGTTACGTTTAACAACAGGCAAAGCATTGAATGAAAAACGCTCGTTCATTAACGTCTACTACAAAGACGGAACGAATGATGTGTTCGAAGAAGGTAAGGTTGAGAGCGAGGGACACCGTCAACTTGATGCCTATGAGCGAGTTATCTTAGAGGCGATTGCTGGGCGCAAGGCTCTCTTTACTGGCGGTGAAGAAGTGATTCGTTCTTGGGAAATTCTTGCCCAACTACAGGAAGCTTGGAATATGCAATCACGGCCATTATTGCATTATCCTGTTGGCAGTACTGTGGACGATGTTATTAAGCTTTAGGGGCAACCGAAAAAGGGAATAGTAAGCGTTATTACACCGGTGCGACCAGTGGTTAGCAGTGTCACCGAATCTCGACTGGTGCACGGGTTTGCGCCTTCACCCTCATTCTCATCGATAGCATATTTTTCTCCCCAGGGGTCACCACCCTTGAGTCCGTTTAGGTTCATATTTGCCGCCGCTCCAATTCGATCGAGCGTTAACTCGTAGCGAGCCTGGTCGAAGCAACGCGTACAGCTAGCTCCTGTGATAGACAAGAGGTTCTTGCCTTCGTTGTTTCGGGCAATAAGGATGGCTTTTTCGAGTTGTCGCAGCTCGGTGTTCGCTTGCGAAGTTTTTGCTCGGGCTTGGATGCCGTTGTATGACACGATAGTAATTGCGGCCAGGATAGCGATAACAACAACTACAATTAAAAGCTCAACAATTGTAAACCCGGTATTTTTATTTTTAGCCCACATAATCTGTTAATAGTATACCATGAGCAGTTTGTTGCTTCTACACTACCCCTAGCGTAGTGACAATACTACAACACGTACATATGGTGCTTTTTGGTATTGAGGTGCTACAATAAAACCCCATGGAGGTGCAAAACTAGCATGGGGAACAAACAAAAATTTATCTTTGTAACTGGGGGAGTGCTTTCGGGCGTAGGTAAGGGTATTACTGCGGCTAGCATCGGTGCTATTCTACAAGCCAAAGGGGCTCAAGTTTCTATTCAAAAATGTGACCCGTATCTTAACGTAGATGCGGGCCTTTTGAATCCTAGGGAACATGGAGAGTGTTTCGTAACAAAGGATGGCGCCGAGACCGACCTCGACCTTGGCCACTACGAACGATTCTTGGACATCGAAGTGACGCAAAAAAGCGCTACGCTTTCAGGGCGACTTTTAAGCCAGTTGATTGCCGACGAACGTGCCGGTAAATTTAACGGTCAAACAGTCCAACTCGTGCCACACTTAACCGGTGCAATCAAAGACGCGATTAGCGATGCAGCTGTTGGTTCGGATGTTCACATTGTTGAAATCGGTGGAACGGTCGGGGACTACGAAGGCCTCAGTTTCGTCGAAGCAATTCGTGACTTTTCAAGCCGCGTTGGGCGCGAAAACTGTTTTTATGTACACGTTGTGTATGTACCGTTTATTCAAACGAGTAAAGAATTTAAATCAAAACCTGCACAGAATGCATTAAACGATTTACGTGGGTTCGGTATCGTACCGGACTGTGTCGTCGTTCGTACTGATGAGCCAGCGCCCGTTGATATCTCGGCTAAAATTGCTCGCTTTAGTGGAGTTGCCGAAGATGCAGTTATTCTGCTTGCTAATGCCAAGACTGTGTACGAAATTCCACTAACTATTTACGCCAGTGGTATTGGGCCAGTACTTGAACGATTTACGGATAATCATATCAAACCTGACCTATCGAAATGGACAAACCTGGTAACCGCTCAAAATACTGTTTATAAAGACAGCGTAAAAATTGGTATGGTCGCCAAGTATCTTGATAATGAAGATACGTATATCTCAGTTCTTGAAGCGCTTAAGGCTGCTGCGTGGCACGAGAATGTCGGCCTTGATTTGCACTGGATTGATGCCGAAGATACTACTTCCGAAGAACTTGCCGTGATGGATGGCCTGTTGGTTCCTGGTGGCTTTGGAAAACGAGGCATTGAAGGCAAAATTGCAGCCGCGACATTTGCTCTTGAAAATAAAAAACCATACCTTGGCCTTTGTTTGGGGCTTCAGGTTGCAGTCATTGCAGCTGCTCGTAAAGCTGGTTTAGAAGATGCTAACAGTACTGAGTTTGATGAAACTACTAAAAACGATGTTGTGTACATCATGGAAGGTCAGGCTGGTAAAGAATCAACCGGCGGAACATTACGCCTTGGTAATTACGAAGCCAAGCTGCAACCTGGTTCTGTAGTCGAAAAAGCTTACGGGACAGACACTACTATTGAACGCCACCGTCACCGCTATGAAGTGAACCAGAAGTTTACACCCGAAATTGAAAAAGGTGGATTGGTTATTTCCGGAACATCTCCAGACGGTAAATTAGTTGAATATGTTGAAGCAAAAGATCATCCGTACTTCGCGGCAACGCAGGCTCACCCAGAGTTTAAAAGCCGCCCAAACCGGGCGCACCCATTGTTTGTTGGGTTGATTCGCGCGGCTTACAACAAGTAGATTTTTTACACCCCTGTTATATCTAGGTATGTTTGAGTTATAATAGCTCCAATGGAAAAAACTCTACAAGATATTGCGCAACGTTTATACGGCGTTGAGATCGAAACAAAACTTACTCGCCCCGACCCACAGTTTGGCGACTATGCTACTAATATTGCCTTGCAACTTGCGAAGCCGCTCGGCAAGAACCCGCGCGAAGTTGCTGAAGAAATTTCTGCAGCACTTCGAGAAACGGGCGAGTTTAGTGAAGTAACGGTCGCTGGGCCTGGTTTTATTAACGTTCGTATTTCTGCGAATGCTTTAGCCGAAAAACTCCAAAATCAATGGAGTGATACTTTTGGTGAAAACCAAGACGGTGCCGGTAAGACGGTTGTCGTTGAATACCCAAGCCCAAATATGGCTAAGCCGTATAGTGTTGGGCATCTTCGTCCGGGCAATCAGGGTTGGGCTGTTCGACAGCTTATGAAAGCTACTGGCTGGAATGTTATTACGGATAACCACTTGGGCGACTATGGTGCTCCTTTGGGTATTTGGATTACCGGCTTCCGATTGTTCAGTAGCGAAGAAGCTCTTGAAAATGATGGCGTTTATGAACTTGGTCGCGTCTATATTCAGACTAAGAAAGCCCTAAAAGAAGAAGCTGAACGTAGCGAAACTAAACTAGCCGATGAAGTTCAGGGCTGGTTGCAAAAGTTCGAGGCAGGGGACGAAGAAGCGGTTGCGTACAGTAACCGTTTTAACACTATTTCGCTTGAACACATTCATGACGTTATGGAACGTTTGAAAATTTCAACCGATTTCGAGTTGGGTGAAGCTTTCTTCGCACCACAGGGTAAAGATGCTGTCCAGAAATTATTAACTTCAGGTGTAGCTGTTCAAAACGATGATGGTTCGATTATTGTGCCACTCGATGAATTTGGCTTCGACGTTCCTTTATTGGTACAAAAGAGTAACGGTACGGCTTTGTATGCAACAACAGACTTGGCAACTATGTTGTACCGTCAAGAGAACTGGCACCCCGACAAAATTATCTACGCCGTTGGTGCTGAACAACAATTTTACTTCTCTCAGTTGTTTGCTATGGCTAAGAAGCTTGGCCTAGAGATGGAACAGGTTCACTTGTGGTTTGGAACGATCGACCAGCTGAACGAAGACGGTACGCGAGAAAAAATGAGTAGCCGTAAGGGTGTCGTTTTAATGGAAGAGTTGCTAAACGAAGCAGAAGAAAAAGCGCGCGCAGTAGTAAAGGGTCGCGACATCTCCGAAGAAGATATTAAAAAGATTTCATTGGGCGCTATTAAATTCAGCGACTTTATGTCTGACCGCCGTACTAATATTTTATTCGACTGGAACACAATCTTTGCATTAACTGGATACAGTGGCCCATACATTCAATATGCAGCCGTGCGTGTAAACGCAATTTTACGCGAAAACGGTAACGGCGAGCCATTTGTTGAAGGCTACGATTATTCACCTGAAAAAGATATCATTGCCCACATTCTTGAGTACCCAGAGATTGTCCGTCGCGCTGCCGAAGAACTCGAGCCACACCGTGTTGCCGGATACCTATATGAACTTGCCCGTGAGCTAAACCGCTACTACGAAGCTACTCCAGTTGCCACTGGCGACGTAACTGATACCGAAAAGGCTGCTCGCTTGGGCGTGCTGACAAAAGTGAGTCAAATCTTTACCCACGCACTTAACCTTTTGGGTATCGAAGTTCCTGAACGAATGTAGTACTTGTCGAATTTTGACATCGGGCATATAATACGAACCACTATGATGAAGATTACGCAGAATTCAGCTTGTCACCTCAGTGGTTTCATGTGGAGCGCGTTCTCGGCGTCGTAGTTTGCACTTCAATCCGTATTTGCAGAACAACGCCGAGGGAGATCTCGGCGGTTTTTGTTAAAACGGGTTGCCGTATTGTGGAGAAATTCTTCACACCAACAATCAGGAGGAGAAATGCCAGCAAACAGCTTAGTGCCGGTTGTGATGATGCGTGCAGTGGAGGGGCCGGTTACGTTTAGCACTTTTGAGACAACCGACACTGTCGCCTTTCCGGGAAATATCGCCGATGTCTTCAGATGCAGGCAAGATCAAACGAAGGAACTGCTTGAGGCTGTCGAAATCCTCGAGGACGACCATCACTACATCATCGAACGAGTACCGGTTCGTGAGGCTAAGCTAGCCACACACGGAAAGACATACCCTCGTCAGATCGACGTGACAATCTCGCCGGCATGACCCCCTAATCCCTGGAGTGGGGTAGTGCAGCCACAAGCCGCACGCCCCACTCCAGCCCAACCTTTCCTCCTCCTGGTTATTTCAACCTAGTTCTTATATTGTCACTTCGTGGCTCACAACCCGTCGCCACTCGGAGGTGAATACAAGCATTCACCTCACTTGCTTACTAGTGTTATAATTCAAACAGATATTTCAGAAGTAAGGAGAATAATTGATGTCGCTGACTGAAAATGAAAAAAAGCAGAAAATTGCTGCTAAAGAAAAGGCAACAAAGATTGTTTCCGTCGTTACTAACGACAGTAAAAAGCACGTCGAAGGCTTTTTCGATTTTATTCGCACACAAGGTGTTATTGGCCTTGCGATTGGTTTAGCTGTTGGTGTCGCTGCCAGCGATACTGTTAAGAAGATTGTTGAAGGCTTCATTACTCCAGTTGTTCAGTTTATCGTCGGCTCCCAAGATGCTTTAGTGAATGCCACTTGGACATTCGAAGCATGGGGTCGCTCGGCCAGCTTTGCATGGGGTGCGGCTGTCTCTTCTTTGATAACCCTCATAGCTACAGCGCTGGTTATTTACTGGATTGTAAATGTATTCCGTCTTGATAAACTCGACAAGAAGAAGCAATAATCATGCCTACAAAATCTGGTACCAAAAAATCATCTCGCCTACTTTGGGTTGACCTTGAGATGACTGGCCTCGACCCGGACAAAGACCGTATTCTAGAAATAGCGGCTATTGTTACCGACTGGGACATGAAAGAACTCGCTACTTATGAAGCGGTAAAAAAAGTTGGCCCAAACCTAATTAAAAAGCGAATGGTTGGTGAGTTCTGGGAGAAGTATTCTCATGTTCGTGAAGGCCTGGTCGCTCAAAATGCTACAGGCAAAAATGGCCGTACGGTTGAAAACGAATTGCTCGCTTTTTTGGATGAATGGTTTCCAGCTGAAGAGCGAATTATCTTGGCTGGCAACTCTATCCATCAAGACCGTAAATTCATCGTAAACGAATGGACACGACTTGATAAACGTCTGCATTACCGAATGCTCGACGTCAGCGCGTGGAAGGTTGTTTTTGAACATAAGTTTAAGAAGAAATTCACGAAACCCGAAGCCCACCGCGCATTAAGTGACATCCGCGGAAGTATTGAAGAGCTTCAATATTATTTGAAAAAAATAAAATAGCACGGTGCTACAATAAGATTGCTATGAAGCTTCAAAATCACAAACGAAAAGGGTTGTTGATAGTTGGAGTTCTTCTTCTTTGCCTGGCGCTTGTTGGCGTTATTGTTTGGTATTTCGCATCGAGCCTTTATCAAGAGACATCTAAAGTTCAGTCTGGAACAATTGCAAAATCCGAACCGAAGCCCGTCTCGTTAATATCGAACGGTTTATTTACAGGTAATACTTTTTGGGGTCGCAATATAAACAAATGGTCGATGGATAGTGATTTAAAAACCGCTTATCCGTTTTCGCGTTTAAACGAATTTCACCGCGACCAATACGACGCGTGGGTAACTGGTTTAGAGTGTCCAACAGTTGCCGGCTTTTCTCAATCGATTGCCCAAGAAGAGGCAACCCTATCATTTAATTGTTCGCCAGATTATTTACCAGAAGCCGCCAAGTGGTTTACGGCAGTGAGCCTTGCCAATAACCATACCGATAACCGCGGAGCTGAAGGTTTTGCCGAAACCAAGCAGCAGTTAGACAAGAATGGTATTCAATACTTCGGTAACTACAACCCGGAGGTGCTTGAGGATGCGTGTGACGTTATGTCGTACCCGGTTGCCGTTAACTATGACGATGGCTCGATAAAGAAACAAAGCCTGCCTGTGGCGCTGTGTGGCTACCATGGTGTCTTTAAAAATCCGTCGCAAGCATCATTGGCTCAGATGGAAAAATATTCAAAACTCATGCCTGTGATTGCTATGCCGCATTCTGGCGCTGAATATACCGCTGCACCCGACAATATTAAAATGACGAGCTATCGCTCAATGATTGACCACGGCGCTGATATGGTGCTAGGCGACCACTCGCACTGGGTGCAAAATACCGAAGCATATAATGGCAAGTTGATTGTGTATTCTATGGGCAATTTTATTTTCGACCAGCAGGGGAGTGCTGAGCTGACACGTTCCGGAACGATTCGTGTAGTGATGTCTAGCAATGCTAATTCGGGCGAATTACTCAATAAATGGTTAGCGCTTGGAGAAAAATGTGCCAGTTATCACGACACTTGTCTGCAAGAGGCCGAGGCGCAAAGTCTTGAGAAATTATCGCTTAATTACTCGTTTGGAGTGGTCGGTACCAGTAGTGCAGACAAAATTACTAAACCTGCCACAGCCACCGAGCAAGCGGCTATTGAACAGCGAATGATGTGGGCTTCAACCATGTCACAGTTGAAAGCTCCCTATAAAAGCCTGTAGAATAGAAGTATGAATCATAAAGAATTTGAAAAATACTTGCTCAGCTTCCCGAATACATGGCTTGATTTTCCGTTTGGCGAAGGCACGAGTGTCTATAAAGTTGGCGACAAGGATGATGGCGATGCAAAGATGTTCGCTCTTATCGACGACAACAGTAAGCCGCTTCGCATCAGTTTAAAGTGCGACCCGGTATTAGCTGAAACGCTTCGTGAAAAATACGAAACCGTTGTACCCGGATATCATTTGAACAAAAAACACTGGAATACAATTATTTGTACCGGTCAATTAGCCGACGGCGAAATTAAAGATTTAGCTAACCTAAGCTACCAATTAGTTACCGCGTAGTTTATTCGTTTGAAGCGCTAAATTCAGCTAGAGACTTTTGAACAGGCTCGAAGTTTTTGTAGGTAGTATTCAGAAATGCCTTATTGTCGGCATTTTTGCTAGAGCCGTATAGTTGGCGTAGCAACGTCAGTAGGTTCGCGAGTTGAAAGCTCATCTCTCGGGCATAGGTGCTATCGTATTTTGCGTTTAATCGAGCGTCTTCTAGCCGAGTCAGCATAGCAGCAGTAGATTCGGCGCTTGTGATCGAAACCGGCAATTTCTCGGAATCGATACCAATTGCAACAAGCGGAGCCGCCAAATCTCGCTGTGTATTTACGAGTGAAAGTTTTACGTTGCTATTTGTTGAGCGCAGGGCGCTATTTTTAATTTTTCCTTCAGAACTTGTGGCAATTTCACTGGTCGCAGCTATGCGAGCAGCAAGCCTTTCCCATGGTTCGGTTCGAGCTGCACCTATTTGCCCCATTACAACCGAAAGGATGATAACAAAAACAACGGCGACAATGCCAATTAGTATTAATAATGGCTTGCGACTAAGGGAAAAAGAGCGCCTCGCAGCCCGTGGCGCGATTTGGTCAAGATAATCAGGGGGCAATTGTTGCTGAGGATTCATTGCCTCCATTTAAGCACAATCAATAACAGAGGTAAAGAGTGCTATAATTGTGATATGCAGGATGCCAAAGAAGAAATTCGGTCTCGACTGAACATTGAGGACGTAGTTGGAGAGTATGTTCAGCTAAAAAGAGCTGGACGAAACTTCAAAGGCCTTAGTCCATTTTCAGGTGAGAAGTCACCTAGTTTCATCGTGAGCCCCGAAAAGAACATTTGGCACGACTTTTCTTCAAATAAAGGTGGCGACATTTTTAGCTTTATTATGGAGGTCGAAGGCGTCGATTTCCGTGAAGCGCTTGAACTATTGGCCCGACGCGCTGGCATTGAGCTTGCAGACCACGACTCGAGTGGTAGCCAAGAGCTTGCCAAGTTGAAGCGTCGTTTGCTCGAAGCTCACCGCTGGGCATCGCTTTACTACCAAGAGAGCTTGAAGCAAAACGAACGAGCGCTGCAGTACGTGTTTAAAAAACGCGGGCTAAGTAAAGAAATAGTTCAAACTTTTCAACTTGGCTACGCACCTGATTCTGGCGATGCCCTAGTGCAGTTTTTGCACAAAAAAGGGTTCACTAACCAGGAGTTGTCTGACGGTGGTTTGATTAACCGGTTTGGCGGAGACTTGTTTCGGGGTCGTATGATGGTGCCGCTTATGGACCCGTCAGGGCAGGTGATCGGCTTTACTGGTCGCATTTTGGAAGATGCGCCAAATGCACCAAAGTATTTGAACACTCCGCAATCCCCACTGTACGATAAAAGCCGACACGTCTTTGGGCTTAGCCAGGCGAAAGAGGCTATCCGTAAAAATGACTACGCCGTCGTTGTAGAGGGAAACCTGGATGTTGTAAGTAGCCACCAAGTAGGTGTTACGCAGGTTGTAGCAACAGCAGGAACGGCAATGACTGAATCTCACCTGAAGTCGCTGGTACGCTTAAGCCCGAATGTGCGCTTAGCTTACGATGGGGACAAGGCGGGTATGGCTGCTACTGAGCGCTCTATTCCTATTGCACAGCGGGTTGGTACAGAGCTGACGATTATCAGCCTGCCAGAAGGCGTAAAAGACCCGGATGAACTTATTCAGCAAGATGTTAAGCTATGGCAGAAGGCGATTGATGATGCCGAAGGTGTGGTTGACTGGCTTCTGACTCAATATACCAAACGTGAAAATATGGATATACCCTTGGGTAAGCGTCACTTTACAACAGCCGCTTTAACAGTAGTGCGTGCGCTACAAGACCCGGTTGAACAAGAATTTTATCTTAAAAAAATCGCTGGCTATACATCGACAACACTAGAAACGGTTCGTAAAAAATTTGAATCGAAAGAAGATGAACCCGCACCGGTGCTCAAAGAAGTAAAGTATCACGGCGAAGCGGTAGTAGACGAGAACGCCCACGAAGATAGCCTACTAGCACTAGCTCTGGCATATCCGGCTGTTCGCGAACTGGTGCTCGAATTAGACGATATAATGCTCGCCAGCGATGACCGCCGAGTGCTTTTAAAATTCTTGAAGTCATCCGCCGAACCGGTGCAGACAACCCCTAAGGACTTGCAAGATTTGGACACCTATGTCAAAATACTACTATTAAAAGCCGACGCTCGCTATGGCGATTGGAGTGATGAAGATCGCTACTTTGAAACCGCCCGCCTCGTCCGCATTATCGTAACAAAACACAAGCAAACCCAAAAAGATGAATTGACTGCCGCCTTGCGTGTTGCCGAAGATGAAGGCAATGATGCAGAGGCACTACGATTACGCCAGGCCCTAAACGAACTTATAAAGGAGATACCCCGTGCCAAGAGGTAAGAAAAAAGAAGAATCAGTTGCTGACGAAGACGCTGCAATTGAAGAACAAACTCAAGAAATTGTAGCCGCTATGGATGCACTTCCTATTGAAGGCCCTGCGCCCGAAGACCTAGAGGAAGAAGATGTTGATACAGACGAGGACGTTCTTAGCCAAGAACAGTACTTCGACGATGCCAGTGATGACAGCGTCCGTTTGTACCTACGTGAAATTGGTAAAATCCCACTTTTGAACTCTGAAGAAGAGTTGGCGCTTGCACACCGTGTTGTTGCAGGTGAGAAAAAAGCTAAAGATAAGATGGCTGAAGCGAACATGCGTTTGGTCGTATCAATCGCTAAACGTTACAGTGGCCGTGGCCTTGATTTCTTGGACCTTATCCAAGAAGGTAACACTGGCTTGCTACGTGCTGTTGAAAAGTTTGACCCGGACAAGGGATTTAAGTTCTCAACATATGCTACTTGGTGGATTCGCCAGGCGATTACTCGTGCGATTGCCGACCAAGCTCGTACTATTCGTATCCCGGTACACATGGTTGAAACCATCAACAAGTTACTTCGTACACAACGTCGTATGACTCAAGAACTCAACCGTGAACCAACTATCGAAGAACTCGCTAAAGAGCTCGAGATGGAACCAGAAAAAGTTGAATATGTCATGAAAATCAAACAAGACATTACTTCACTTGACGCTGGTGTTGGCCGCGACGGTGACGACGAAGATTCAGTTCTTAAAGACTTCATCGAAGACGAAGACGGCAAGACTCCTGAACAAGCTGCCGCTGAGCAACTTTTGAAAGAACAGGTGCAAGCTATTCTTTCAACACTTTCAGATCGTGAACAGAAAATCATCAAGATGCGTTTCGGTCTTGAAAACGGTAAAAGCCACACCCTCGAAGAAGTCGGCCAAGAATTTGCGGTTACCCGTGAACGAATTCGCCAAATTGAAGCCAAGGCACTTGCGAAACTTCGTAAGCACAAGGATTCAAAGAAACTTCACGAATATTTAAGCTAACCTTAAGCTTATGAAAAGTATAAACGCAGGCTCAAAACCTGCGTTTTTCTTATGGTTTGAAAACGGGGGTAGCGGTGGTAATATGAAGGTCTAATGGCAGAACGATTTAGTGGAAACGTATCATACCCTCAACGCGGCAAAACAAGCGGCAGTAGTCGTCGTGGGCTTGTTGCGCACGAGGGTCGCTCTGCACTTGAGGCCCAGCGCGCTCAATCTTATGCCGACAAGCAAAAGCATATAGAAAAATTCAAGCAACGCCATGAGCAGCAACTGCTTCTTAATCCGAGGCAAATTGATTTAGGAAATAAAGAGCTTGCAGCATACAAAAAGAAACATGAATTCCAGCAAAGCGTTCGAGACAATAAGGTTTCAATTATTACTGGTCAAACCGGAACCGGTAAAAGCACGCAGGGTGTTCAATTCTTAATTGAATCAGGGTACGACCATGTTTACGCGCTTGTTCCGCGTAAGATTATTGCTGATAACTTGGGCGACCGTTTGCGTGATGAGTTGAGTGAACATTTTGGCGATAGTGCTGGTGGCATGGTAGATATTATTCACAGTGAACGAAGTGAGAGAAGTGATGAAAGTGTCGCAACGGTCATGACTCCGCAAACGTTTTTGCGTATGGAGAAAGACATTCGTACAAAATACGCTGACAAAAATATAGTCGTTTTTAACGATGAGATTCACGAACAGGACCTGCATACAGAAATTGCACTCGCAAGCTCAGCGCTGGCTGTTTCTGACAACGAAGGTTGGCGATTGGTACTAGCAAGTGCAACAATGAACGAAGAGTTTGTACAAGCCACGTATAAAGAACTTAACAACGAGAAGACTGTCCCGATCGTTAAAATCGAAGGGCGACCCTTCCCGGTTGCTACAAGTGAACATCCTGAGTTAAGCGCCATGGAGGCGTACGCCGAGGTAGGTGGAGATCACGAAAAAACAATGATATTCACTCGTGGTGATAAAGAGCTCGAACACTTTATTAAAGAAACTAACAAACTACTTGAAACGCAAGAAAAAGGATCATCGCAAAACGTTGTATTCCGAAAATTAATTGGTTCACTCACAACAAGTGCTCGCCGACACGTTTTTACTGACCCTGTTCCCGAAGGGAGCCGGCTAGCTATCGTTTCAACGCCAGCTGGAATGTCGGGCATAACTTTTTCTGGCTGTACATTAGTCATTGCTGACGGTACTGTGAATCGCAAAAAACTCGATCAATATGGAGTCGAGGGGCTTATCGCCCAGGATGCAACACAGGCCGAAATCACTCAGATGTGGGGACGAGCGGCTCGTGACGTTCCCGGTGGCGTAGGTATGCTCGTAAAGCCGATTACTGTTGTGGATGACATTATGGCAGCTCGCGGTTTTGCGGTTGAGAAACCGGAGATGGAGTTTAAGACTTTTGCAGAGCGTTTTGCATATCCACGTGCGCAAATTTACGATAGTAACCTTTCAAGGGTTGCACTTGAAGTAGCTGGCCTTCAAAAGCGTCTTACTGACCTCGACCCGTTCCTCATGAACAAGGTTGAACTGCCAGATATCCTTTCGGCAGAAGCAAACCTCTCGCACTTAGGGGCGTTGGAACGTGGCCATGAAATTTCAAAACTAGGTATGAAGATGGACGCCTATCCAATGATGCCTGAGCTTTCGAGGGGTCTGGTTGAAGCGAGTGAAGGCCGGACTTTAATTCACATGGCACGCGCGGCGCTGATCGCTATTGCGATTGATGCGGGTGGATTACAAGACTTCACAAATAAAGAGAGTCGCGAGTGGGAGAAGCTGGTGAGGCCTACTTCGAAAGACGACTTCATAGCTCAACTTGATATAATGACTGCGCTCCAGGGCCAGCAAAATTGGGAACTGTTTGCGAACGACTACGACCTTCAGCCGAATAAGGTTGAAAAAGTTACTAAATCCGTCGGTAAGGTGTTTAAAATTCTTGGTATTCGACCTGATAATATCGTGTACACTCCTCCAAAACCAGACGAGGAAGATTTGCTGCGAGACGATTTTACGCCAGGTATGATTGATTTAGTGTATGAAAAATCTGTCAGACTGCGCAAAGTTCAGCAATATCTACACATTCTTGGTAATGAAGGCTCAACACAGCGACAAATTAGTGACCGAAGCGCTGCTGCCGAAGAAACCTATGATTATGTAGCCGGATTTCCTCGCTATTACACTCAACGTAGTCGCCAAGGTGATCAGTTACATCAAATTATCGATCGAACCCTTATTGTTAAACCTGAAGTTATTGCACGTTACGCAACCAAGGTACCGGGTCTGCTTAGCGCCGAACAGCTTGCGCCACGTTTAGACGGCGGGAGAGTGATTGAACAAGAACAGCTTAAGTTCGGTTCTATCGTAGTGGGCGAGCCCGCTCCGAGTACCCACGATATTATTCCCGAAGAAAGCCGAAAACTTCTTGAAGCGCGTGTTCTGCAAAAGCCAGGAATTGCTCAACAAGCCTTAAAAGAAATTGCTGACGAACTTGATTGGTTTGAGAAAACTATTCCGCAAGACGAGCTAGTGCTGTTGAAAAATCCGGACGCGCCCGAACTCATTACTGACGAGACAATTCGTGAGCTTATTTATGAAAAAACAGCTCAAACGCGCGACATGTACGTAATCGACGAATTATTGGTATCTTATATTTACAGTAAAAATATTTCAATTCAAAAATACTATGACCAAGAGGCGCTCGACGTGCTGCGAGCTCGCTCTCCAAAGACTGTAGTAATCGGCAAAACAATAGTTGATGTTCACTACGACAATGGTCGGCCATATATTACCAAAATTAGCGCCACTCAAAAACAAGCGCCACTTTCTGACTTTTATCTACCAGATGGTCGAGAAATCCTCGTTCAAAAGCAAGTTAATGGTGGCGGCACTGAACGAATCTCAGTCCAGAACTAGAAGTCTAAGCTCTCAAATAAAGCCGAAAGCTTCGCATCTAACTCTTCAACCGTCCCGTCGTTAACCACATAATGGTCGGCAATCGCAATCGGTCCACCCTTTTCTAGGTGTTCAATTTCCGTAATGTCGCGCTCGTGCGCTTCGGTTGCGGTAAAGGGGCGAATCGCACGCTCGGATAAGCGGTGATAGCGTAGGTGTCGTGGTGTCACGATAGCAACGAGGCTTAGTTCGCCAGGAAACGCTTTCTTTAATACCAAGAACTCAGTCCATGTATACAAACCGTCGGCAATAATTCGGTGCTGTCCAGAATTCGCTAGATGTTCAATCTGCTCGATAATTTTATTGGCAACAAAGTCTTTGCCGTGTTCTTCGCGGACATCCTCGCGGAACTTTTCTTCATGGGCAGCGGTGCGTTCAATGCCCGCGTCTTCCATGGCTTGTAGTATTACCCCGCCAAAATATACTTTTGGGTATCCTTTTTGGGTGAAGTATTCAACGGCAGTCGATTTACCCGAGCCAGCCAAGCCGACAAAGGCAACAATTTTGAGGTTTTCGTGTTGTGTCATAGGGGTATTGTAACAGATTATGATGCTTTTGCTTGTGTGCCTACTGGCCGAGGTTTATTATGAGGAAAACAATAGAAAGGGTTAGTCGTGGCTGAAAGTTTCGAAAGTAATTATGTTAATCGTTCTGTGCAACCAGAAAGCTTAAGTTGGCAGAGCGATGCTTTGTGTGCACAAACTGACCCTGATTTATTTGTTTCCGGCGACGGAGTTGACCCCGAAATCAAAAAACAAAGAATTATCGAAGCTAAAAAAATTTGTGGCTATTGCGAAGTAGCGAAAGATTGCCTGCACTATGCATTAGAAAACCCAGATAACAAAGGTGTGTATGGCGGGCTGTCAGACAGAGAGCGTCGAAAACTTCTGAAGAAACCTTACAAAACAGCCAGCACCTTCCTGGCAATTCAGGCGCTAAACCGCCAACTCGAGTAACAGGATGCTTCCCCTCGGTGTTATACTAAAAAGATGAAACGGCTGGCAGTTATTGATGGAAAGTCCGTATTTTATCGTGGATACTACGCGATGCCTGGGCTTTCGCTCCCGGACGGCACTCCTACGGGTGGGGTTTTTGGTTTTGCCTCAATTGCCATCGAACTTATTAAAAAGCTTGAACCCGATTATGTTGCAATTGCCTGGGATATTAAAGGCACAAGTGCTGGCAAGCGTTTAGAGATTTTCTCCGACTATAAAGCTGGGCGCATAAAGCCAGCTGATGATTTTTACGCACAGCTACCGATCCTGCGTGAAGTGCTGGAGGCATTTGATTGGCCTCTCTACGAACTTGACCAGTATGAGGCTGACGATATTATGGGTACGTTTGCAGCCCAAGCAAAAGAAGAGGGCGTTGAAGCCTGCCTGATTACTGGTGACTACGATTTGCTACAGCTTATCGATGACAATACGGGTGTGTACATTACGCGGACAGGCAGTAGCGACCTAGTTCGTTACGACGACGAGGCGTTTGAAGCTAAGTATGGTGTTAAGGTAAGCCAGTTCGTGGACTACAAGGCTTTGGTAGGTGATAGTAGCGATAATATACCCGGTGTGCCACGTGTAGGCCCTAAGGCGGCGGAATCGCTATTAAATGCATACGGTGACCTTGATGGTATCTATGAGCACGTAGGCGAAGTAAAGGGTGCTCAGCAAAAGTACTTGAACGACGGCAAAGAGTCGGCGTACATGAGTCAAAAACTTGCTGCAATTTATACCGACGCTCCAATTAAGATTGATTGGGAGCAGGCAAGTATCGAACGAACGCGTGTCGAGAAGATACTTGAAGTACTACATAAATATGAATTCAGCTCACTTATTAAACGGCTTCCAAAGCACATGAAAATTGGCGACGAAATTGTTGACGTCGAAGAGATTATTGAAGAGCTTGAAGAATCATCCGCCGAACCTTTAAAAGAAGTTGCTTGGCCATCACCACTTATTATCGACGGTCCTGTTTTTGTTGAAGTGTTTGGTGAGGATGTTTGGATTTCGATAGACGGCAAGCATGCTTCAAAAAAGGCGATAAATGACGTTGATCGCAATTTCTGGCATGCCTTGGTTATGGCCCGTACTGTTACCTACGACGCAAAGACTTTATACCACGCACTCGATAAGCTCGGAGCGGCCGCTCGCTTTGACGATGTGCACGATTTACGCCAAGGTGCCTTTCTGCTTGACCCGCTTGCGCGCGATAGGTCAGTCGCGGCGCTTGTTGGCAGCGATAGTGAAGACCCGCTAGCTATTTTAGCTGGCCTGGTTGAAGTGTATAAAACCCAAAAAACTGGTTTTGAAGCCGAGACGCACTTAGCTGACATTGCCTATAGCTATGATTTCCCGTTAACTTATACGCTTTTCCAGATTGAGCGAACAGGGGTGAAAATTGACCCGGAGCGTTTTGCGGCACTTAGCGAAAAACTTGGCGATGAACACAAAAAGCTCGAACAAGAAATGTATACAATGGCCGGGTATGAATTTAATATCGGCAGCCCAGCTCAATTGTCTGAGGTATTATTTACTAAATTACAGCTCCCAACCCAGGGTATTAAAAAAGGCAAAACTGGTTACAGCACTGGCCAAAAAGAGCTCGATAAACTTCGTGGACAACACCCGATTATTGAACTTATTGAAACCACTCGAGAGCTTGCGAAATTAAAAAATACTTACGTTGATACATTGCCTAAGCTTGTCGATGCGCATGATCGAATTCACACAACTTTCAACCAAGACGTTGCAGCAACTGGTCGCCTAAGTAGTACCGAGCCAAACCTGCAAAATATTCCTATTCGCACCGAAAAGGGTAGGCAAATTCGAGAGGCCTTTATTGCTGAAGGTGATAACGTTTTAGTGAGTGCCGACTATTCACAGTTCGAACTTCGCCTAGCTGCAATTCTGGCGAACGACGAAGTGCTCATTAACGACTTTAATGGCGATGTTGATATCCACACCAAAACTGCCAGCGAAGTATACGGCATCCCAATGGACGATGTCACTAAAGATCAGCGCCGGGCTGCTAAGGTTATTAACTTTGGTGTGCTTTACGGCATGAGCCCGCACGGCTTATCGGCCGCTACTGGCATGTCGTTCCCTCAGGCGAAAGATTTCATTGATCAATACTTCGAGCTCCGCAAGCCAATCCGTAAGTTTATTGATGACACGCTCGCTAAGGCGCGAACCGATGGCTATGTGGAAACCTATTACGGTCGCCGCCGTCCAACCCCAGATATACAAAGTTCTAACTTTATGGTTAGAGCCGGGGCTGAACGAGCTGCTGCCAATATGCCTATTCAAGGCACCGAGGCTGATTTGATGAAGCGGGCTATGTTGCAAGTTGACCAACAAATTGGCGACCTGGGCAAACAGATTCTTCAAATTCACGACTCAATTTTAGTTGAATGTCCAAAAGAAAACGCCGAGAAGGTGAGTGAGCTTTTAAAGACCATTATGGAAGGCGTCGCGCCTGAACTAAACATCTCACTGAAAGTGGACGTACACAGCGGCACAAGCTGGGGTGATTTGTAATGACAAATACAACCCGGCGTTTTTTCGTTAAGAATATTTTTAAAAAAGGTAGCGACAAATGATTAAAGCAATAATTTTCGACTGTTTCGGCGTGTTTATCGGTAACCCTTATAAAATTCGTGTTCAAGCCCTCGAACAGACTGATCCTCAAAAAGCGCAACAAATGCATGACATCAATCGCGCTTCCGACCGAGGTTTTCTTAGCAGGGAAGAGACTGCCGAGCAAATGGCTGAACTCATTGGTATTACAGCTGAACAATTTTTAGCTGAACAGGATAATGGCGAAGTTCGTAACGAGCAGCTTGTCGCGTATGCAAAAACGCTCCGTCCGAATTTCAAGCTCGCTATGCTGAGCAACATTAGTAGTCGCGAACGGCTAGACATTCGTTTTGAACCAGGTCAACTAGATGAATTATTTGATACTGTGGTTGCTTCTGGGGATGAAGGTGTTATTAAACCCGAACCAGGCATTTATGAAATAGCATTGCAGCGCCTGGGTGTCTTGCCTGAAGAATGTGTATTTGTTGATGATATCTTAGAGTTTTGCCAAGGCGCCGAAGCTGTTGGTATTCATGCAATTCAGTATTTAAATTTTCAGCAAGCAATATCAGATTTAGAAGCCCTCATTGACAGGGGTGGCAAAACGGATTAAGGTAGGGTCATGGCTAAATATCGAAATTCACGCGTTTTACCAACTATTTTGGTTGTTGTTATCATTATTATTGCAATTATTGCACTTATTTCAGGGGCGCGGGCAATCTTCTTCTCCGGCTCTTCTACTGAACAAATCAGTACGGACACAACGGTAGAATCCCTACTCAGTACTGACGTTTCAAGTAGCGTGAGCATGTCGGTCCGTGGGCCAATTGTTGCCGACGAAAACTTCAACTCATACCGTATTGTTGTTTCACCAACAAGTCGACAAATTACGACATACACTGGCTACCTAGGTACTATCATTGAACAAAAAACACTGGGTAATAATGTCGCTGCTTATGAAGAATTCGTAAACGCTCTTAACTTGGCAAAAATGACAGCTGGCAACCAGCCTAAGGATGAAGAAGCGAACGATGTTCGTGGTATTTGTGCAACCGGCAACCTCTCTGAATTTAGTATCTTTAGTAACGACATGGCGATTGAAACACTTTGGACATCAACTTGTAGTGGCTCAAAAGGAACCTTACGGGCGAATGTAAATCAGCTCAGCTCTTTGTTTATTGCACAAATTCCTGAAGCGCAAACACTTATTCGCAGTATATCTTTGTAAGGCGTCGTATGCCTGAACTCCCAGAAGTAGAAACGGTTCGTCGTGGGCTTGCCAAATTAATTATTGGTAAGGCTGTTGCTTCAGAGGCTCACGATACCGACAAGGGTTTCCCGAATACATCCCAAGACGTAAAAGCTTTCATGATAGGCGCCGAAGTGACCGACGTTCGCCGTCGCGCTAAAGTGTTGATGATTGACCTTTCAACTGGATACTCACTATTGATACACCTCAAGATGACCGGCCAATTAGTATTTGTTGGTGAAACACGTTTTGGTGCTGGCCACCCTAACGACAGCTTAATTAATGACCTTCCCGACAAATCAACCCGTGTAACGCTTGCCTTTGAAGATGGCACAAAGCTATTCTTTAACGACCAACGAAAATTTGGCTGGATGCGGCTTCTACCAACCGTCGAAATTCCGAACATTCCATTTATGCAGAAAGTCGGACCTGAACCGCTGAGTTCAGATTTTTCGGCTCACGATTTTATTCAACGCTTAGCGCGTCGTCCCAAAACGAATATAAAGGCTGCATTGCTTGATCAATCGGTCGTGGCCGGTATTGGAAATATCTATGCCGACGAATCGCTATGGGGTGCCAAAATCCATCCGACCCGTTTGGTTTCCGATGTCAGTGACGAAGAAAAAACAGTCTTGTATACAGAAATGCGTGCCGTTATGAACCTGGCGGTAGAAAAAGGCGGCTCGTCCAACAGTACCTATGTGAACGCTGAAGGCAAGAAGGGGAGCTATATGGAGTTCGCCCGAGTATTCAGGCGTGAAGGCCTGGAATGCCCGCGTTGTGGGACGATTATCGAGAAATCACGAGTTGCAGGCAGGGGAACTCACGTTTGCCCAGTATGTCAGGCCATCTAGGCTATACTAAAGGTATGATTACGCTGTTAACGGGAGATAATAGTTTCGAGCGTCACGAAGCCCTACAGGCTATTGTGGCTGACTTTGATGGCACCCCAGAGCGAGTAGATGGCGCTGTGCTTGAACTACGCCAATTACCAGACCTCCTTATGGGTGGAACCTTATTCGCCGATAAACGCTTGGTGATTATTTCTGATTTATCTTCCAATAGCTCTTTGTGGCAAAAATTACCCGATTGGCTACCGCGACTGTCGGACGACGTCCATTTAGTACTCATTGACGCAAAGCCCGACAAGCGAACTGTCTCATACAAAGCCCTGAAAGTAGTAGCGCATATGCAGGACTATCCTGCCTGGACCGACCGAGATTATCAGAAAGCCGAACAATGGTTTGAGGCTCGCGCCAAAACGCACAAACTTAATCTGGATAAAAAAACAGTACACCACGTGGTGAGTAGGGTTGGGGTGGACCAATGGCTATTAGCAAATGCACTAGATACATTATTGCTTCTTGATGAAATTACACCAGAAGCGATTAACCAAACTATCATCGCTAATGAATCTGAAAATATATTCGAGTTATTTGAAACCGCGTTAAACGGGAACAGGGCAGCGCTGCGCGATACGCTGCGCACCCTTGAAATGCAAGAAGACCCTTACGCAACATTCGCGTTACTTTCCTCCCAAGCCTTCTCGCTGGCGGCCGTAGCCTATGCGGATGACACCCAGAACGCTAGTAAAGACTTCGCAATTCATCCCTTTGTGGCATCTAAGCTTGTTCGGCACGCCAACCGCTTGGGCAAGCCTGCAGTAACTCGCATTATGCGGAAGTTCGCTCAAACCGATGCCGACATGAAAATCTCGAAAGCCGAGCCGTGGCTGTTAGTCGAACGACTATTGTTTGACCTCGCTTAACGGGTTAATTCTTTCGAAGTTCGAAGCCTTGAAATTCAAGTGACCAGCCTGCGGTTGCATAGGCGCCAGTATTCGTAGATAGATAAAGCACATTGCCTGCAGTTGCGTCTTTTACTGAAGTTGCCTGTTGCGAAATATATTGCCAGTCGGTTTGAATACCAGTAGTAACTCCGTTATTGAATGTCTGGTTTGTTGCGCCGCCGTCCATCAGTCCAAACATATTAATTCCGCCCGTATGGTTGCCCACTTTTCTTACCCAGTAGCCGCGTTGAAAAGATTGCGCATTGAGGATTTCAGCTCGGTTAATACCACTGCTGCTCAACACCGCCCAGCTCGTCGTACCAGTTCCGGTGTTAGACAATACTAATACCGGCCGAGTAGGGAAAGGGTCGCCCGTTGCACCTGCCCGAGTGTTTAGCGTCCGACCGGTTGAATTTTGAAAGTTTAATGACCATCCGCTGGCAAAGCTAGTATTGGTAATCAGGTTTGGATTCATACCTTGCTCGCTACCAGCGATAACTTGGCCAGGGCATAGGCCTTCCTGAATGCCGCCATTGGCCGAGTCGTAGCGCCATTGAATGCCTGAGTTGTTTTTGGCGTTGCTGTTAATACAGAACCCGTTCGGTGATTCCGATAGGCTTAAGTAGTTGGAATTTGACTGAGGAACCTTTGCAGGAAAAGCTGAGGGGTAGACATCAGCTTCGATCTTGGCAATCTCCATAGCCTTAGCCGCGCTGGTGAGCTCGGATTTAGCCGTACTTAATAAGGCCCTTTGTTGAATGCCGTTAAAGGCAACAATGGTAATTGCCGCCAAAATCGCAATCACAACAACGACGATGAGGAGTTCTACGATTGTAAAACCAGTACGAGAGGTGCCCACTTTCATAGGTGTAATTTTACCATTGCTCCAGGCAAATAGAAACCCGCCTTCTCAGACGGGTTAAAATTAAGAGGGAGTAAAATTACTTCTTAGCAGCAGGTTTTTTCGCAGCAGGCTTCTTTGCAGCGGCAGCTTTAGTAGCTGGCTTTGCAGTGGTTGCTTTAGCAGCAGGAGCTTTAACAGCAGCTTTTGCAGCAGCAGGCTTAGCAGCAGCTTTCTTAGCGCCAGTAAACTTAACACCAGCTTCTTTAGCAATCTTAGAAAGTTGCGCTTTACGGCGTGAAGCAGTGTTCTTTTCGAGAACGTTCTTCTTTACCGCAGTATCGAGGGCGCTTTGTGCAGCCGAAAGGGTTGCAGCGCTTGGAGCGGCGTTAAATTCTTTGATTGCATCACGGAAAGAACGCTTAGTAACAATGTTACGTTCACGTCGCTTAATAGTTTGTTTTGCTCGCTTAATAGCGGATTTGATAATTGGCATGAATTTCCTTCGCTTCTTTTATTTACTCTTTAACAAATTGCTTTGTCTATTCAAGGGGTGATTATAGAGTAAAATGAACAAAAAGTAAAGGATAGGGGTTAGTTTTGTTGACGCTATAAAAAACCTTATGCTATAGTGAAGCAAACGCGTCTCATTAATAACGGACTAAAACAAAAAAACCATGGATGACATCAAAGCAAAACAACAAGTCGTTGAGAAGATAAAAGAAGCTTCTAAGATCTTAGTGACGGTCTCGAACAGCCCGTCTGTCGACGCATTGTCGGCTGCTTTAGGTTTGACTCTTTTGTTCGACAAACAAGAGAAATACGCTACTGCCATCTTCAGTGGGGAAGTGCCTCCAGCGATTGCTTTCTTGGAACCTGAAAAGACGTTTGATGAAACGACCGACAGTCTTCGTGATTTTATTATTGCTCTTAATAAAGAAAAGGCCGACCACCTCCGCTACAAAGTAGAAGGTGATTCAGTTAAGATTTTTATTACTCCGTACAAAACTACTATTTCTGCAGAAGATCTTGAATTCAGCCAAGGTGATTACAATGTCGAATTAGTCATTGCTCTCGGTGTCGATAGCCAAGATCACCTAGACCAAGCTATGGAAGACCACGGTCAAATTCTACATGATGCAACCGTTATTACTGTTTCAGCTGGCGACCAAACCAGCGACCTTGGCGGTATCGACTGGCACGACGCTAACGCGAGTAGCCTGAGTGAAATGGTTTCTGGCCTTGCAGAAGCATTGAAAGAAGATAAAAAGAAGCCATTGATAGATGCCACAATCGCTACGGCCTTATTAACCGGAATTGTCGCTGAAACTGAACGATTCAGTAACCAGCACACTACTTCGAAGTCAATGACCGTTGCGGCTCAGCTTATGACAGCCGGCGCCGACCAACAATTGATTGCTACCGAGCTGCAAACGCCTGCACCTGTTGAAGAACCTCCTGTCGAAGAAGTCGTAGAAGCATCTGAAGAAACCGAAGAAGCTGAAGATATAAACGAAGTTGCCGAAGACGGTAGCTCGGGAAATATCACCATCCGAAAAGATGAAATTAAAATCGATCACGACAACGGCGAAACGCTTGCTGATTTAGACCGACGTGTTCGCGAAAAACCTCAAGAAATTGTTGAAGAGCATGTTGCAGCGGAACCTGAAGCACCCGAAGAGCCTGAAGTGGAAGAAGTCCCCGAGTCGATACCTGAACCTTATACACCAGCCCCTGCGCCTGTTGAAGAGCCAGTCGAAGAACCCGCCGAAGAGCCGTTCATCGCCCAACCCGAACCGGTAGCACCTGTTGAGCCAGTTCAACCAGTAGCACCGAGCGCACCGATAATAGACGCCCCAAGGTCTGAAGACGTATCAAGCGTGTACGCCTTGGACGACAGCGATAGCGCGCCTTCTCTTGGTGGAACATTGAATGCTACTAGCGAACAAGCTGCTGAAGATGCTCGCCGTGAAGCTATTAATGGTCAGAACAAAACAATCTTATCGCACGCTTATCTAGGCGGACAGGCTGCGCAAGTCAGCACTCCTATTGGTGAGACTCCAGTAGGCTTCCCGGGTACACCACCAGCTGCGCCTGGTTCAGTCGGTATCAATACAGTTGCCGATGATGAAGTTCATTCAGCCTATGCGCTTGGTGATAGTATCGACCAAAGCGATACTTCAGCTGAAAATTCTGGCCCAACCTTTGGTGTGGGTGGAGAACGGGTGATTGCACCGCTTTCACCGCCACCGGTTGCTCCAACCGATCTTGGCTTGCCATTACCTCCACCATTACCTGACTTCTCTCAAGGCTCACTAGCACCACCTGCGTTTCCTCCGCTAGGCGCGCCGTCTCTACCTCCTGCGTCACCGTTTGATATTACTCCAGAACCAACCACTCAAACAGAAATTTTAGGTGATATCTTAGCACCCGAGCCAAACAGCCCGTACTCATACGAAGAAACGCCAATCAAGCCAGCTTCAAACGACCCAGGCCAGTTCAAAATCCCTGGCTAAGCCCAGTACTGTATACTAGTCTTCATGACTGAAGACGGAATGCTCCTTGTAGATAAACCAGCTGGTATTACCAGCTTTGGTGTTGTTGCTCGCGTCCGTCGACAACTTACTCAGCAACTTGGCAAAAAAGCTAAGGTCGGGCACACCGGCACGCTCGACCCGTTCGCGACGGGCCTGATGATTATTGTGACTGGAAAAGAATGTCGTAATGCCGGCAACTATTCAAAGCTCGATAAAGAATACGAAGCAACCATTACTCTAGGCTTCGATAGCACAACAGGAGACCCTGAGGGTGAACTAACACCAGTATCTAATGACCAGCCAACCAAAGAAGCCGTAGAAGCCGCTTTAAAGCAGTTTACAGGCGAAATAACCCAACGTCCGCCTATCTTTAGCGCTATCAAGATTAACGGCCGCCGAGCCTACGACCTGGCCCGTAAAGGCGAAGTGGTAGAAATGCCCGAACGACAGGTAACTGTGTACGCCCTAGAACTTATTGAATATACATATCCTGAAGTAAAGATTCGCATCCACGTTAGTAGTGGTACATACATCCGTACTATCGCTCAGGACGTCGGCAAGGTACTTGGAACTGGTGGATACTGTTCTGAACTGCGTCGCACCAAAGTGGGTGAGTGGAGCGTCGACGGCTCTTTGGCGATTGAAGTCTAGCCGCCTCTAGGGGACTACTTCAGCTCGGCTAGTATCTTGTCGAGAGTAGTTTCGATCTCAGGTGCATTGCCAGAATTTCGCAAGGCGGTAACTTCGTCAAACAAGGTAGTCTTTGCAGCTGGGAATATCTCTGTAGGGTTTCGCCTAATAGTCGAAAGAATTGCCTCTGCATATTCCTTGCTCGATACCTCAAGCTTGCGGCCATCAATCTGTCCGTCGTTAATTCCTTCAATGGCAATATTATCTTGAATACTGTAGAGGACTGCCTTACTGTCGCCGAGAGCTTCCGAAGCCTCGCGGGCAGGGTCAAGGGTAACCGCAAGTTCAGACAGCAATCGTTGCTTCGCTTCTGGGGTAATTGTGGTGTCGGTTTTGACGGCTTCAAAGATAACATCTGCGTAATCTTTTCCGGCTGATTGCAGTTTCTTTGAGTCGAGTTTTTGACGAGTAACTGCCGTACCGATTAAGCCGCTCAGTCCAGCATCGCCGTATGCACCTGTAAATGCATTTCCATTGTAGTCTTTGCCCTCTTTGAGCATCGCCATAAAGCCAGCAGTCATGAATGGTGGACGGCTTGAGTTTTCGGCCAGTGCTTCGTAAGCATATATTTGTAGTTCCTCGCGTTGTTCTGGGGTTGCGCCTGGGAACGAGAAGTCGACTTGCTTGAGGGCTTCAACAATTTGCTTGGTATCTTTTCCGCCAAGCGTCATTTGCAATGCTGTTGTCATTACGTCATGGGACATGTTGATTCCAGGTGTAGGAATACCCTGGCCGAGTTTACGGACGGTTTCGGTATTGAAGTTTTGGTAATTAATAATCGAACGTATATTACCCAAAGTTTCACTGCGTGAACGTGAGCGTTGAGCCAAGGCGGTTGCCAGTGCGCGCTGCTTGCCGTTTTCGTCGACACTTCCGGCAATCGTTAATAAACTGTCAGCCTCGGCAGTATCGCTAGCCAATACCTGAGAAACGCGTTGTTGTTGCTCGTAGGTTGCTGACTGCACACCTTGTTTCTCGGCAGAAAGGAGTTTTGTATTTGCAAACATGGCGTCCATGGCTGCTTCGTCCTGTGCGCTGAGGGTTGTTCGGTCGATTTGGCCTGATTTGAATTCGCCAACCATGCGCTCTAGCTTTGTTTCCGATACCTGTGCAGTCGACTTAACTATTTCGCCATCTACGGTTGTGCGGTGGATATCAGTAGTTTTGTCAAGTTTTGCCCTAGTTAGTACATCGTTAAAGACAGACTCTGACGTTTGCATAGCAATCTTTGCGTCTTCAGCCCGTATACTGCGACGGTTAAGAACAGTCTTATCATTAGCCCTTACTTCATTAATTGTACGAGCAAGGTTAGACTCGTGCTCTTGTTCGGTTGCCTTAGCCTCTTCTGCGTGTATAACGTTTCGGTAAAGGTCAGTAGTAGGATTAGCCTTGACTTCGCTAATGTAGGCATTAGCCATAGACTTCGCTTCCCCAGCTTTAACCTTACTATTCTCAAGTTCAATAGTACTCACATTCAAACCAGAGCCGACAGTGCGGCGGCGTTGGTCGAATAGGGCTTGAGTATTACTCTGGCTCGATTCAAGATTTTCTTTACTAGATTGCACGCCTTGAGCGATGTTGTACATACTTGAAGTTGGCACGGCCTTCATATCCTCAACCATCTTGGCGTATTGGTTTTGAGTAGATTCCGCTCGTAGTTTGCTTGTTTCAAGCGGTTCAACGGTCTTACCTAATACGCTAGTAGCTAGAAGGCGCTGTTGGTTAAAGTAGACAGCCTTTGAGTTTTCGCTCGTTTCAAGCCTGGCTTTGCTTGCTTCAAGGTTAGTTGAAGAAGTGTTAAGTGTGCCACCTACAACTCGGCGTTGGTTGAAATGCTCATTAGTTCGGTTAGTCGCAGCCTCAAGGTTTTCCTTGCTAGCTTGCGTTTTAATTGCGCGGTCGTACAGCTCTGAGCCTGGTGTTGTTTTTAGGCCTTCAATATGTGACGCATTGCGGTTTTGAATCTTGTCTTTATCAAGCTCCTTGCCAGTCATGTCTGTGTGGATTTTCTTGTATCCCTCTGAATCGTGGTAGAGGTTGTCGCCACCTTGCTTCAGGGCGTTCGTTCGGTCTTGAAGACGACGTTTTCGGAAATCAGCGCCACGAACCATGCCGGCGCCCCAAGTTGTTGGGTTGAACTTACGGCCTTCGCCAGCAATGTTACGCTGCTTTGTGTATTCAGCTCGGCTGCCAGCCCAGTTTTTGTTGCGGTCCAAAATACCCTTGCTTGGATTGTTGGCGATTTGCGCAATCCTACCAAGCAGGCTACCGCTGAACTTAAGAAGAAGCGGCGTGATAACTAATGGCGCGATTTGTACGGCTAGCCCAAATAGTACGGTAACGATATTGCCACCGGCATTTTGAATGATAAGCTGACCGGCTAATTGCGAGCCGCCGAATACCAACGAGAAGGCTGGGAAGAATATCAACATAGTAAAGAACAAGTCTTTCCACTTCTCAAACCACTTTTCGGTGTTCGGTAATAAGTTCGCTACAAAAGCGATTGGTGCAATAATCACCAAGATAACGATAATTGCTTGTCGGGCTGCAAGAACAATGACTACAAAGATAAGGGTAAGGATCAACCCAAGGAGAAGGGGGATAAGCATATATAGGCCACCTGTGGCCATGTAATATACACCACCAACTGCACCGCCGCCGGCAAGAATAACAGTAGTAAGCTGCGACCATGGGTTGTCTACGGCTGCATTTACAGCGCCAAAGTTATCATCAGTCAGGTTAAATACACTCTCTCTGATGCCATTAAAGACGTTCTGAATCGAGTAACCGAGGACGTTTGAAATATCGATAGCGATGGCCGAAACGATAAACGACAGGTTAACTAAAATAGCCGCAATAATTAATCGCGGTATAAGCTTCTTAATTCCATAATTTGAAACACCGAAGCTGGTAAGTTGTGAGTAGATGATAATAAGGAACACGATAACAAAGGCAATATTGGCAATGTTACGCATGACGTTCCAGGCAATATACATACTGTTGTTAGGGTCACCAAGCACGCTCGGCTGTACCTTGATCATCTCTGAAAGAATGTTGAACACATTATCCATGGCTTCGGCTAAGAAGACGCTGACAGGGCAGATGATCCAACCGATACCAGAAACTGAACAAGAAGATGCTGCATCTTCTTGGCCTTTAACGGTAAGGGTTACGTTCTTTGCGTTTTTTGGGTCAGATAGTTCGCCAGTTGCTGAATAATTGAACTCAACATACTTAGCGGTTGTAGCCGTAGGAGGGTCAACGCCAGGAGTGAAATATAAAATAAATACTTTTTTATCGCCGTTATCACTAGTTTGAACAGGTGTCTGATAGACAGTTGACTCGTCGGGGATAGTGCCTGTTGGGTCTTTAAAATCAGCAACTAAGGTGTAGCCGTGGTTGCTGTGGACGATTGATTCGCCATTCCAGGCCGCGTCGGTAGGATCGGCAGCGTGAGTAGCCTGACCCCCGATGATTACGGAGAAAAGAGTCGTTATAATTACGACCAGGACAAAAGTAAAGATACTTCGTGCGGAGAAAACTCGGTGCGAAGTGGACCTAAAACGTTCCATATCGTTATGAATTATACCACGTAACAGATTAAAAGTCAATCCTTAAGCATGATAAAATATGCATATCTACACCCCCTTGAAACCTGTGCAAAACTCTGGTACAATACACTCCGATGATTACTGCAGAAAACAAAGCCCAGGCATTCGCCCTGACGCAAACGCACAAAACTGATGTTGGAAGCCCACAAGCTCAAGCGTCAGTTCTTACTGTGCGTATTAAAGAGATCACTGAACACCTTAAGGTGAACAAGCACGACCACATGGCTCGTCGCGGTCTCGTGCAGATGGTAGGACGCCGAAAACGCCTTCTTAAATACTTAGAGGCAAAAGACTTCGAAGCTTATAAAGCTGTTGTCGCAAAACTAGGACTCCGCAAATAGCGGGGTTCTTTTTTTATAAAGCAGTATTATACTAATCTAGATGCCACGACATAGACCAGCTAAAAACGACCGGAAATTAAATACCCGCCAAAAAGTATCGGGTATTGCTCGCGTTGCAGCCATTACATACAAGGCATCGCCTCTTGCGGTGTTTGTAAAACTGGCTGGCACGTTGATTACTTCAATTCTTCCGATTGTTACAACCTATTTTGCCGCCCTTACAACGACTGCTCTGGCTAATGCCTACGCCGGCGATCAACAAGCAGGGGCACAGGCTATTGAATACGTACTTATTACCGCCGCGCTCGGCGTTGCGCTCACTGCGTGGGGGAGTGTCGAGCAATACATTAACCAGTTTGTTCGCTATAAAATTGATGCTGCCATCAGCGACCAGCTATATGAGCAATTTCTGTCCTTAGATTTCTGGCGCTACGACGACAAAGAAACTGCCGACCTATACGATAAATCAAAACAGTTTGCACAATTCTTTGCGTATGTGTTCGATAAACTTGCCACAATATTCACTTCGTTCATCTCACTTATTGCTGGGCTGGTTGCCTTATTGTTTGTTAGCTGGTGGTTGGGACTGATTTTACTTGCCGCTGTTATACCTGGGGTTATTATCCAATTCAGGCTTTCTCGTAAGCAAATTAACCACTGGAACAGCAACGTCGAAACCCGCCGCGCTAAAGATATGATTGAGTGGAATATGTTCCAGGTATCGGCCATTGCCGAGCTCCGCTTGTACGGAATGGTCCGCCACCTATTGAATCTGCGTATGAAACTACGCGACAAGGATGAAAAGGTCCGAATTGAATTTGAGCGTAAATATATTGGTCAACAACTCGGTGCTGACGTGCTTGAGGCCGCGGCAGAAGTAGTCGCTCTGATTTATATTACTCTGCAAATTATCGCCCAGGTGCAGCCGGTTGGCCAGTTGTTGTATGTGCAGCAAATCGTGTCACGAGCTCTAGGTGGCTCACGTAGCTTTGTATCCCAGCTCAGTAGTATTGATGAGGATATCGCCAACTTATTCGATTACAACGAATTCATGAAGCTACCGACAAGTTCAGCAGGCGCCAAGCGTTTAAAGAAATTGCCGCAATCAATTCGCTTTGAAAACGTGTCCTTCCACTACCCAAATAACGAGCAGACGGTGCTTAGTGATATTTCACTCAGTATCAAGCAGGGTCAACACGTCGCTATTGTAGGTGAGAACGGTGCGGGTAAATCAACCTTTGTGAAATTACTCCTGGGCCTCTATAGGCCAACTAGCGGTACGGTCTATGTTGATGATATTAACCTAGCTGAAGTTTCGACCGACGACTGGCACAAATATCTTGGGGTATTAACGCAAGATTCAAACCGTTATTCGTTTGCCACAGCCCGCGACAATATTCTGTTGGGTGATGTAATGCACCCTGTCAGCAACGAACGGTTTGAGGCGGCACTGGACGCCGCTGAGGCTCGCACCTTCCTAGAGAAACTTCCAAAAGGCCTGGATAACTATGTTAACCAATGGATTGAACATGAGGACGGCACACCTGGTGTTGATTTGTCTGGTGGGCAATGGCAGCGCCTCGCACTTGCCCGTAACTTCTACCGCAACAGCCCGATTATCGTACTAGACGAACCAACCAGCGCCATAGATGCCTTGGCTGAATCACGCATCTTCGAACGGCTACTAAAAAACAAAGACAAAACAATTATCACCATCAGCCACCGCGTCACAACCATTGAAAAAGCTGATATTATTTTCATGCTTGAGAACGGCAAAATAGTCGAGCAGGGGACACACGAAGAATTAGTCGCTAAAAATGGACAATATGTACGAATGTTTAAAAGCCAATTGAGGAAGGTTTAATTATGGGAGCTGCAAAAGTACTGATTATTGATGAACAAGACCAATACCTTATGATGATTCGAGATAATCACCCTAGGTTTGGAAACGATCCCGATTTGCCTGGCGGTACAATCGAAGCCGGGGAATCACCTGCCGTCGCCGCCGTTCGCGAAGTTTATGAAGAAGCCGGTATTTCTATTGGCGAAAAGGATATCGAGCTTCTATATGAAGGCCTCGATTATTCTGCCCACGGAATACACTATTCGCTATATCTAACAAAGATGAGCTTTAGGCCTGACGTTAAACTTAGTTGGGAGCATTCTGGCTACAAATGGGTCTCTCGCGAAACATTTTTATCAGCCGCTCAAAAGGCAGCAGATAGTTATATGAATATGGCTTATGATGTTGTTTCAAAAAAACTAAACTAGCGGCAGTGCTGTATGGCTTGTTTTAAGTACCAAATTCAACCCTCGAGGACTATACTATAAGCATGATACATCCCTCCGTCATCGAAGTGAAAAACATCTCTAAGGTCTATGCTGGTGTTGCGGCGGTGGATGCGGTTTCTTTCACGGTCGAGCCGGGGGATATAGTCGGATTTGTTGGCCTTAATGGGGCCGGGAAATCAACGACCATCAATATGTTGCTTGGTTTTTTGAAGCCTACGCAAGGTGAAGTGCATTTATTTGGCGAACAGGTGACTCTTCCCAACGCCGCCAAAGGCCACCAAAAAATTGGCTTCGCAACTGGAGACATGGCTTTGTTCGAGGGCATGACTGGCAAACAATATCTTAAATTTGTTGCTCGATCGTATAAAAAATCGACCGCAACCACTACCTACGAAAACCTCGTAGCGCGGTTTGAACCCCAGCTGGATAAAAAAATTAACGAACTTTCACGTGGCAACAAGCAAAAAATAGCCCTCATTGCTGCGTTTATGTGCGACCCTGAACTTGTCATTCTCGACGAGCCAAGTAGCGGCCTCGACCCTTTGATGCAGCAACATTTTCTTGATTTGGTCCGCGAAGAATCTCAAAAAGGTACGACAATTTTTATGTCGTCCCACTATTTAAACGAAGTGATTGATGTCTGTTCACGAATTTTACTCATTAAAAATGGCAAACTCGTAAAAAACATCAAGGCATCCGAACTACAAATCGGTGCAGGTAAGTTAGTAAGGGTAATTACAAAGGTTCAGGTATCTCCACCGAAAACCGCTGAACTTGTCGAACTCGAAAAACAGGCCGACGGCTACGTGTTGCAATTCCTGTATAAAGACAAAGCTATTCGCCTGCAGGAATGGCTCGGGACGCTACCAAATTTGCAGGATGTAACAATTAGCGACCACACGGCCGAAGCTGCCTTCGAGGACCTCTACGATGTTCAGGAGGTAAAAAATGTTTAACCTGCTACGTAAAACACTGCGCGAACGACGATTCTTCATTCTGGGATGGTCGCTTGGTTTGGGCTTTCTTGGCTTTGCGATGACGACCTTCTTCACGTCATTTAGCGGCGGTCAGATTGATGAACTGCTTAGCAGTCTGCCGCCAGCACTTCAAGGCCTGGTTGGTAACCTGCAGGATTGGAAACAGCTACCTGGCTACATCGGCAGCCAAGTTTTTGATATCCGACTGCCAATATTTGCCAGTATCCTGTCCATCCTATTAGCGGTTGGTTTGACAGTAGGGGAAGAGGATAAGGGGCAGTTACGAACGCTCGTAGCGCTACCGATAAGCCGTCGAAAAATCATCATGGCTAAGTGGCTAACAATTGTGATCATCTGCTTGGTTGCTACACTTGGAACTATTGTCGGTATTGAGCTTGGTATTTTAGTCATTGGTGAGACTCTCGACCAAATGGTGCTAGTTCGCCTTGGGTTATTTACATGGCTGCTTATTACATCATTAGCCACGCTTATTTTTGCCATCGGTAGTGCTACCGGAAAACGCGGCCTAACAACAGGAATCGGAATTATCGTTGCCATTGGCAGCTTCTTGTTAACGACCTTTGCGCAATCAGTTAGGTGGCTCAAAGACTACGAATGGCTTTCGTTCTTGCATTACTTCCCCGCAGCGGATATTGCCAAGGGAACCGTAGAGTGGGGGAACGTCATATTCTACTTGGTCCTCATTGCCATTTCCTTAATTATTGCCTTTATTTTCTTCCCGCGCCGCGACATCAAAGCAGCTTAAAAAGTTTTAATTAACACCTTGAGTAGATGCGTTACCATTGACAAATATGGCTTTTTATGTATAATATACAACCATGAGCTTAATAGAAACTGCCCCACAAAAACACAAATCATATAACGAAAAACAAGATCACGGCGATGCCGCCGAACGAAAAGGTCACCATAAAGCTGTTCACGACAATGGCATCCAACGTAAGGTATTTGCTAAAGTTGAAGACGATCAATTTAAACAGGCCATAGCCGATGCAGAAGCTGACTATTATTCAATGGATTCAGCTGCACTTGAGGCTGAGGCGGATAAAATACTTGGTGAAACTTCCCAAGATTTAGAACTACCAGCGCTGCTTAAAGCAAGCGACGAAATCCTTAAAGCGGTTGCCGATAGTGTCGACGCAGCCGAGGCGAGTAGCCTCATTGAAGAATATAGGGATGTCTATGTTGAACGGCAAGAAATCTTGGACCGTATAGACGGCGAGTCTAACGAAACAGCCCTTGAGCTAACCGCGTTAGAGCAGTCTCTCCAAGAGCACCTCGAATCAATCGAAGAAGACCTTATTCATATCGTCAACAGTCAGGATACATTTCCTACCGAAGCCGAGTACGGCGTACGATCAAAGAGAGAAATTAGGGACAAATTAGCACGACTAGCAACCGAAGACTCTGATTACACAGAAGACGATGACGGAGACCCCGACTACGGATCTGCGATTCGTATCAAAAACCGACTATAAATGTAGTTAGTGAACCAATAAAACCTGCGAGTATACTTGCAGGTTTTATTTTTACCCCTAGTCGAGGGAAAGGTGAGCACCATCTGTTATAATAGGTACAACCCACGCGACTAAGTGCTGGATAGAGCGCTTCGAGAAAACCTCGAAACACTGTACCCGTTACTTGCTCGCAAAACAAAGAAGAGTGGGTGAATTTAAACAAGGAGGCCTTATTATGCCAACAATCAACCCTTACGGTAAGGATATTATTAAAGTAACCACCGAGTTCGAAGGCAAGCCTTTGACTTTGGAAGTAAACCGCGTTGGTTTCCGTTCAACTGGTAGCGTTATGGTTACCTACGGCGACACTGTCGTTCTTGGTACTGCGCAAGTTGGAACTCGTCCAGTAGTATTGGATTATTTCCCGCTGAGTCTCGACTACGAAGAAAAGTTTTACGCAGCTGGTAAAATCAGCGGCAGCCGTTTTGTTAAACGTGAAGGTCGCCCAAGCGACGAAGCTGTACTTATCGGCCGTCTTATCGACCGCCCAATTCGCCCATTGTTTCCAAAGGGATACCGCCAAGAAGTCCAAGTTGTCGCTGGCGTATTAAGCCTCGACCCAAGCTTCCGCCCAGACATGATTGCTATGATTGCCGCTTCAAGCGCCCTCATGCTTACTGGTACACCATTCGACGGTCCAGTTGCTGGCCTTCGTATTGGCCGCGTAAATGGTGAGTTTAAAGCTTTCCTGAGCCCAGAAGAGCGCGAAGCAAGCGACCTCGACCTAGTTGTTGCTGGTATCGAAAGTGGTATCACCATGGTTGAAGCTGGTGCAAACGAAGTACCTGAAGAAGTTATTGCTGAAGCATTGGCATGGGGCTTCGAGCACTACCAACCAGCTATTAAGCTACAACAAGAATTGGTTGCGAAAATTCAACCAGTTGCCCAAGAATACACACTGGTTCTTCCCGACGAATCACTTCAAGAAGCAGCAAACGTATGGGTAGACGGTAAACTTGGCGAAGCTATTCGTAAGCCATATCCAGAACGTAACGAAATGGTAAACCAACTTCGTCGCGCCTTCCACGCTGAAATGCTTGAAAAAGACGAAGAAAACTACGTCCACGGCAAGTACGACGAAGCGTTTACGGCTGCGCTTCACAACGATGTCCGTAAGGGTATTGTGGAACACAGCGTTCGTCCTGACGGTCGTCAATTCACCGAAATTCGCCCACTTTCAAGCGAAGTAGGGGTATTGCCACGAACACACGGTTCATCAATCTTTACTCGCGGTATGACACAAGCGCTAAACATCGTGACACTTGCACCACTTAGCTACTCACAAATTGTTGATACGATGGAAATTACCGATGGCGAACGTCGTTACATGCACCACTACAACGCCCCAGGCTACACTGTTGGTGAAGTGCAACGCCTTGGTGGTCCAGGCCGCCGAGAAATCGGTCACGGCTTCCTTGCGGAACGTGCACTTATCCCTGTACTCCCTGCTGAAGAGGATTTCCCATACGCTATCCGTAGTGTCACCGAAATCATGAGCCAGAACGGTTCAACTTCAATGGCTGCGACATGTTCAAGCTGTTTGGCACTAATGGACGCAGGTGTCCCACTTACTGCAATGGTGAGTGGTATCGCTATGGGCCTTATGGTGGACGGCGACAAGCACTACGTCTTAAGTGACATTGCCGATGCTGAAGACTTCGCTGGCGACATGGACTTTAAGTCTGCCGGTACGTCAAAGGGTATTACCGCACTTCAAATGGACATGAAGGTTCACGGTCTTCCTGTTGAAATCTTGCGAGAAGCATTGATGGCTGGAAAGATTGGCCGTGCGCACATTCTTGAAAGCATGGTAGAAACACTCGCTCAACCTCGAACCGAGCTGAGCCCGTACGCGCCACGTATTGAGAAGATTAAGATCAACCCAGAAAAAATTGGTGCAGTTATTGGTAAGGGTGGAGAGATAATCAACAAGATTACTTCAGAAACTGGCGCCTTAATTGATATCAAGGAAGACGGCCTCATTACTGTTGCCGGTTCTGACCCAGCTGGTATTGCCCGAGCGATCGAATGGATCAAGGGTCTAACTGAAGAAGCTGAAGTAGGTAAAATCTACCGCGGCCAAGTGGTGAGTATCAAAGACTTTGGTGCTTTTATAAACATCATGCCTGGCCAAGACGGCATGGTGCACATTAGCCAGCTTTCACACGAACGCGTCGACCAAGTAGGGGATATTCTTACTGAAGGCGAAATGATCAACGTGAAGCTTGCTGGTATCGACGAGCGCGGACGTTTGAGCTTGACTATGATTGACGTTGAACAATAAAAATAACTCCTCAAAAGGCCCGAATTATTCGGGCCTTTTTTGTTGGCAAATGTTCAAGAGTCGGGCTCTATATACTCCCAAACCTGTACAGATTCGCTAAGCTTACAAACATATACTTGTAGCTATTTGTTAAGCGTAACCACAGTGCTACAATAACGGTACAAATGAATGAAGATGGTGGGCGAGTAGCGCAAAAGGTAGATGAGCTTTTAGCATTGTTTGATAACGATGCCGAGGCGGCTATTAACGCTTTGAAAGCACGTACTCAACCAAGTGCTCTCGAACAGGATGAGGAGGTGGAGGCGGCCGAGCTTCGAGCTAAGGTCAATGCTCCTATCCCAGGCGGCCAGGATCCAATTATATCCGTTCAATCGGTGACGAAAACCTATAAAATGGGCAAGCAGCCGGTTCAAGCTTTAAACGATGTTAGCCTTGCTATTTACCCTGGTGAGATTGTTGCTATCGTCGGCCCTAGCGGTAGCGGCAAAAGTACCTTGTTGCAAATTTTGGGCTGCCTGGATACGCCTACAAAGGGCAAAGTCTTGGTCGACGGCAATGATATTACCAGGCTAGGTGATGGCAAATTAAGCCAGCTACGTCGTTCTACAATTGGTTTTATTTTCCAGTCGTTCTACCTACAGCCGTTTTTGCGCTTGGGCGACAACGTAGCGGTTCCAGCGATGTTTACTGGTAAAAAACGCAGCCTCATTAACGAAGAGACGACCCAGCTGCTAGATAAGGTTGGATTGCTCGATCGTCGCAGTCATTATCCAAAAGAAATCTCGGGTGGCCAAATTCAACGAGCGGCCATCGCTAGGGCGCTTATCAACCAGCCGAAAATTATTTTAGCCGATGAGCCAACTGGTAACCTTGATTCGAAAAATAGTGAAGCTATTATTGACCTGTTTAAAACTATTCGCCAGCAACTTGGCACAACAATAATTGTGGTTACCCATAATATCGAAGTCGCTTCCATGGCCGACCGAGTGATTCGTTTGAAGGATGGGGTAGTCGTATGATCCGGCCTCGCTACGCCCTGCAGCTCGCCCGTACAAAACTCCGCTCTAAAAGGGGAGTGCTGGCTGCTTCTGTTATCGTTTCAAGTATTTTGTTCGCTGCGTTGATTGCGGCGGTTATTGTATTTACCGGTGTGCAGAAGAGCGCAGTGCGGTTTGTAGAAGCCGCTAATAATAATCAGTACCTTGTTTCGATAACTTCTCATATTCCACAAACGGTAGACGGGTTTTATCAGGAAGGGAGTGGCGCCATTCCGCTCGAAACCGTCCGCGCTATTAAAGCATTTGAAAAACAATACTATGAAGCCGAGCGCAGCAAATATGCCGCTGCTAAAGTTGAATACGATAAAACAACTGAAATAAAAGCGTTAAAACCATCGTCATTTGCCGACCCTAAGCTGCCAGAAGAGCAACGGGTTATGATTGAATGGTCGTCACCAGTGATTGCCGCACTGCTGCAACAGAAGTTTGAAGACTACGCCAAAACTGCAAAAAATAAAACTGACGATATGCTAAAAATTGGCGCACAATATAATGCTAAAAATTATTATGCACAAAGTTACTCAATGCTTGACGGGTTGCCTGCGCTTCGTTTGATTCAAGACGGTAAGGAGGACTTCGCGGCTGAGCAGAAGAATGATCCGATGGGACGGACTGCCGATGAAAATACTATCCATAATGGTGCGTATGGGTTTGTCGATGACACACTGCTTGAACGCCATTTACTTAAAACCGACCCTGCAGGTTTAAAGGGAATTCCTGTTGTGCCAACTGCACAGGAAGTAGCCACGTTATTTGGTAAGCAACTTGGTATTCCAGCCGAACCCGCACAAGAAACAGATAAACTAGCTTGGTTGCAATTGGTTCAAGAAAAATCCAAAGGCCTAACCTATCAAACCTGTTACCGAAATACGGCCGAAGTTTCAATGCTCGAAAAAATCCAGAGTGATTACGTTGAAATGAAAGCAGCCGAGGGAACTACGGGGTATCAAAAGCCTAGCTTGTTGTATAAGGCACCCCAAACTGGCTGTGGCGATATTGCAATCGCTTCAGATACTCGAACGGCCGCTGAAAAGAGTGCTGTTATTAAATTTGAAAACGATCAGAAAAAGCTTGGAACCTACGTTGAGCCGAAACACCAAATACTCTCTTTTGAGGTTGTCGGCGTAGTATATTCTCAAGGACTTACTTTCCAGACAACAAACGCAAACGAATATATAAAAGGATTACTGTCTAGTAATGGCTATATGAGCTCGACAAACACCACGGCGAGCATCCCTAAGCAAATGTATGAAACATTGCCTGACTCTATGAAGTTCGATGCGTTATTGGATACTCAACCCAACCGTTTTGTGGTGCGTTCCAATAAGGATTTTGAGCAGCGCGTTGTTGCCTTTGCTACCATCGATGACGCCCGCCGTTTCGTGAATGAGGTAGGCTGCCGTTCAAGCGATTCCAACTGTAAAGAACTGTTTTATACAGATACCTACGGCTCAAACTATTTGCTTCTCGATGAAATAGGTAAAACCTTCTTGAAAGTAATGACTATCGCATTGCCAATCCTGCTTGCCTTGGCCTCGGCGATCATTTGGTTTACAATTTCCCGCATTATGGCTGAAAACCGCCGAGAAACAGCCGTGTACCGTGCTATGGGTGCTAAACGAGGAGACGTTGTGGCTATTTACGGAATGTACACTTTACTCGTCGCTTTCCGTATCGCAGTTTTGTCACTTGTAATCGGAATCGCTGCAGCCTTTGTGGTTGATGCTGTCTATAGCCCAGGTATTTCCGCAACCGCCGCTTCGATGTTTGGTATTGTGAAAAACGCCCCACAATTTAGCATGTTCGACCTCAGCTCGCCATTGTTATTAGCGATTGTCGGTTCAATATTCGTAGTGAGTTTAATTGCGAGCATTCAGCCGCTTATCCGCAACGTCCTTCGGCATCCAGTGCAGGATATGCGAAGCGAGTAGTTATTAAAAAATCACCCGGTATTACTCCGGGTGATTTTCGTTTTCGTCTTGTAGTGCCTTAAATAATTCATCGACATGCGGCTCGAACTGCTGCTCAAGCTGCCTAAAGTCGGAAAGGTCTTTGCCGTAAATCGCAACTTCAAGAATATAGCCTAAGCGCTGTATCTCTGCGGGTGTTGCGGGTTTGAGGAGTTTGCTTAAGCGTTTTTGTTCGGTGTGAAACGCTTCGCGATACTGCTCGTCGGTTACACCTCTATTTTGAAGCTCTTCCATTGAGTCTAGCTGTATTCCTGTTGCAGAAAGTCCAAGTGTACCATCGGGCATGAAGGAAAGCTTGTAATGTTCTACAGTAGCATCTTCACTTTTTGGGTTACTACTTTCGTGAAGCGAAACTTCAATTTCGGTGTCACTAAGTTCCTTAACTTGAAGTTCACCTAGTCGATACTTTGCTTCAGCTTCGGGTGTTGTAACGGAGAGTGTTGCGGTCTGTATATCGTACTCGCTTCTATGCAGTGCGATAATATCACCAATCCATTTATACGACCTATCAAGCAGAAGGCTGAGTTCTTCGGCAGTAGGCTCATTATTTGAGGTGGTGTCATCAAAAGCTTCCATGTGATAATAATTATATCACGATTATGCTAAAATGTCAATTATGTCTCTGGGGCTACCTCTGTTATAATAGAAAGCTGTATGATACTCACCGCAACCATCGAAGAAAAATCATTTGGCGATAAGCTTCTTTTTAAGAATACTTCGTTTTTTGTAGACGATGACGAGAAGGTCGGAATTGTCGGCCGTAACGGGGAAGGCAAGACGACTTTGTTCCGTATTGTTATGCAAGAAGACAAGGATTTTCAGGGTGAGTTTTCTTTAGGTAAGGGCGTCTCAATTATTGCGACACGCCAAGAGCACCATGGCTTTGAAGACATGGTTGTTATGGAATATATCCTGCAAGATTTGCCACATTATGGTAAATTGAAGCACATTCTTGAAAACCACCCGTTGGTTATGGGTGACGACATGAAGCTTATTCATGAATATTCCGAAGCCCTCGAACGCTTCGATTCTTTGGGCTACTACAATATTGAAAACGAAGTCGAAAAAACTATGGACTCTTTCCAGCTTGGCAATAAACTCCAAAGTAAAATTGGTGAACTTTCTGGTGGTCAAAAGCGCCTTGTTGAAGTTGCCAAGGTGATGATTTCTAAAGCCCAACTGGCTTTAATCGACGAACCGACTAACCACATGGACTACGTTGCTAAAGATAAGTTTTTGCAGTGGATGAATACTGCTAAAGAAGCAATGCTGGTGATTACTCACGACCGCGACGTCCTTGAAACCGTTGACCGTATTTTGGAAGTAAAAGACCAAAAGATCATTAGCTACAAGGGAAACTATAGCGATTACCTGCGCCAAAACGCCGGCTCTACCAGTAGTATGATGAACGAGTTTGAAATGGTGCAACGTCGCATCGTTAACCTTAAAGGTAAAATTATTGAATACCAACGCTTCAAAGAGAAGTCTCGTACCCCGAGTACTATTCAACGCTTTAAGCGCCTCGAGCAAACTTCTCGCGACGAACTTGCTAAGCTAGAAAAACAAGAACGGCCTACGTTCTGGGTTGATAGTGATTCGGTTGCCGACATGGGTCTAAAGACCGGTGAGCAATACCAGAAGTTTAAAGCGAAGAACATTCGCCTGAGCGGCGTAAATGGCGACGAAGGCTTCGGTCGCTTGCTTGTGAACGTGTCTGACGTCTCACTCGGGTATGACAAACCGCTCTTTAAGGGTGTTTCCTTTCAAATTCGTGAAGGTGAAACTCTTGAGCTTCGCGGACGTAACGGTGCTGGTAAATCAACTATGGTGAAAACATTACTTTCTACAGTGACTGGTAACGAATTTAGCGCCAAAGTATTTAGCGGTACGATGGATGTAGATAAGAAAATCCGTGTTGGTGTGTACGAACAAGAAACACCTGACATGTGGCTCTCGAAAAAATTGGGTGAAGCGATTGAATACATTTACTTGTCTCGCGGTTTATCGATAGGGGATACGAAGGTCCGCAATCTAATGGCTGATTATTTGTTCACCCAAAACGATGCTAACATTCCGGTATCTCAGTTGAGTGGTGGCCAAAAAGCCCGTCTACAGCTTATTGATATGCTCTCTGATAGTCCATCGCTCCTCGTACTCGACGAACCAACCAACCACCTCGACCTGCCAAGCATTGAAGAGCTCGAGCAAGCACTAAAAAATTACACAGGTGCCATTTTGTATATCTCACACGATACATTCTTCAGGAAGAATCTAGGCGGAGAAGTCGTCCAGCTGTAACTTCTATATTTGCTATACTAAGACAAAGCGCAAGCTAAACTAACAGGAGCAATATGAACCCCAACAATCCATCACAACCGACCGAACAGCCGACACCACCCGTAGAAACCCAATCAGTTGCCCCAAAAGCCTCACGCTTTCCTGACCTAAAGAATATGGATCGTAAAAAGCTCATAACGGTAGCCAGTATCGCTGGTGGCGCACTTGTGCTCGCAATTATTGCTACAATTTTATACGTTTCACTTATGACCGTTTCTAAGCAAGACTACCGTGACGCAGTAGTTCAATATAATGCCGTTTCTGGTGCCGGTAGTAAACTTACTTCTAGTATCAAAGCATTCTCGTCATCAACAATGAGCGGATCGGATGAAGCGTACGATAGCGCCGTAAAAACCGCTGAAGATTCAATCACTAGCATTCAAGAAGAGAACACGAAGCTCGCTGAAATGAAAGCAGTTCGTATTGGCGAAGGTAAAGAGTTGTACGCAACCTTCGATAATAAGCTGACAACATATCTTGCTTACGGAGATGATGTAATTGGTTCTATTGAAAAAGTTCGCCCAGCACTTGTTACTTGTGCGGGCATAAGCAAGGCGTCAACTAGCGATGCGCAACTTGCAGCCGTCAAATCTTGTTCGACCACTTTAAATTCCGTAAACGATGTACCAAATGCAGAGTTCAGCACTTTTATTAATTCACTTAAGGGTGGATACACAAAGTACATTACAGTTTACGAAGGTATGAGCGCACTCACGAGTCCCTTTGGTAGCCAGTACGACCAATACAAGTCATTGCGCGACCAAATGAACGCAATCCAAAAAGATATCCAAGCGGCAAGTAAAACATTCTCTACAGATATCGCTAAACACGATAGTGACGTTAGTGTAAAAGCTTCTGCGGACGCCCTTGGCAACTACCTCTCTAAACAACAGAAGTAATAGTTTTCTCAATGGTGGGGAGGGGTATACTAATACCATGCCTCATCATCAAAAAGCCCATGCGATGCGCGCTCTTGAAGAAGAGATTGTCGCACTCAATATAACCCCTGAATTAGCCAAGCAAGCCCGCAGGCTCGTAATAGGGGATGGCAACCTTGATGCTGATATTGTTTTCATTGGCGAAGCTCCTGGTAAAAAAGAAGATGAGTTAGGGCTCCCGTTTGTTGGTGCTGCCGGCAAGTTCCTCGACCTCATGCTTGAAGAGGCGGGGATGGTCCGATCCGACGTCTATATTACAAACATTGTGAAATACCGGCCACCAAATAACCGTGACCCTAAACCAGCCGAGAAAGAAGC
>Ga0247804_10000051_pt1 | contig 73966 bp, 71 predicted proteins | sample UWRJL029104C1_FD_181142 | JGI IMG/M metagenome (GOLD analysis project Ga0247804, IMG submission 181142) | Plant litter microbial communities from Arlington Agricultural Research Station in Wisconsin, United States - UWRJ-L029-104C-1 | ecosystem: Environmental > Terrestrial > Plant litter >... | reverse complement strand
GTTAAAAGTAGATAAAAATAATTTTTTTCTTAAAGAACAATAAATTTATACATGAAAAAAATCAATTATTGGTGTTTATTCCTGCTATTTTTTATTTTTTTTGGATGTATTACCGATAAGGAGAACTATCTAGAAGCAGGAAGCTATAAAATAATTGGAGAATCTTTAGTATTTAGCAATACAAAGGAAAATTGCTTGATAAAAAATAATATTTCGAAATTGACTCTTTATTCAATTGATAGTAATAGAAACAGAATCTATTACAAAGAAAATATTGATTATATAGTTATAAAAAATAGAATTAAAAGAACAATTAATTCCAGTATTCCTAATTTTGCTGATCATGATGTGATCACAAATTTGGAAGGTACTTTTACATTTGGTTATTCTCCTCGAAATCCTTCATTAACAATTCCATTTCATGTTTATGCGGATTATAATTTTGAAGATGTAGAAACTGTTTATGGAGAATTTAATAAAAATTTTCTATCACCAAGTCTCAAAGAAAAATTAAATAATAAAGAGGATATTAAAATTGGTTCAATCGGCACTTCAATTACTTCAGGAGCACATACTTTAGAAAAATTTTATTTTGATTCTGATAAACAATCCTATATTTATTTATTATCTAATGCTATTAATAAAATTTATAAGAATGATGTCTCTGTTAAAAATTATTCACAAGGAGGTAGCTCTGTTCCTGATGCTTTTAATTTATTACCCACTATTCTGGAGGATAAGAATGATATTATAGTGATAGAATTTGGAATGAATGATCATATTGGTAGTAATTGGTCAGCAAATATTTCAAGTTTTGAGGATAAATTAGGAAAACTTATAGACAAATTTCAACAAAGCGGAACGAATGTAATTATTGTTGGTTTTTTTCAGCAAAATCAGAATTGGGATTTAGAATTTGAAGGTTCTACATTTATCTTTAATCAAGTCCTGTCTAATTTAGCAAAAAAATATAATTGTTATTTCGCAGATATTAATGGTGAGTTCTCAAAATACAGTCAAAAAAAAATAAATGAAGATCTTTGTGGCGATTTCATGCATCATCCAACTTCCTTTGGACACTTACTATATTATAAAACCTTGATTCCAGTCTTTCTTAGCGAAAACAAAAGTGACGGTTTTGTTTATGATCTGCTAAAATGAAATAGAATTAAAGTAAATAAAAGTGGTATAACAAATCGAAATTTCTTAAAAAAAAATGAAAAACATACTAATAACAGGAGGAGCAGGTTTTATAGGGTCTAATTTGGCTCTTGAATTAATTAAAAAAGGATATAATGTAACAGTTTTGGATAATTTGTCTGTACAGATTCATGGTGAGAATGCCGAAGTTAATTCTTTTTTATTTTTGAAAATTAAAAATAAAGTAAAATTCATCAAAGGTTGTGTAACAATTAAAGAAGATTGGATAAAAGCCTTATCAGGTCAAGATGCTGTAGTACACCTTGCAGCCGAAACAGGAACGGGGCAATCAATGTACGAAATCGAAAAATACACAACAGTTAATATTGGTGGCACGGCTATTATGCTTGATTTACTGGCTAATAATCCCCATAGTGTAAAAAAAATTATAATTGCTTCTTCTCGTTCTATTTACGGAGAAGGTAAGTATTGGTCGGAAGAATTGAATGTTGCAGTTTATCCAAAACATAGAACAGGTGATTATATGTCTGCAAATGATTTTGAGGTAAAATATAAAGGTCTGAAAAAGCCATTGAAGTTGGTTGCTACAGATGAGGAATCTAAAATTCATCCATCGTCAGTTTATGGTATTACCAAGCAAAATCAAGAACAAATGATTATGACAGTTTGCCCAACCATTGGCATTGCTCCAGTTGCTTTTAGATATCAAAATGTTTATGGACCGGGACAATCCTTGTCAAATCCTTATACAGGAATATTGTCAATTTTTTCAACCTTGATTAAAAATGGAAAAGAAATCAATATTTTCGAAGATGGAAAAGAAAGTCGTGATTTTGTGTTTATAGAGGATGTTGTTGCCGCAACTATTTTAGGATTGGAAAAGGAAGAAGCTAACGGAGAAGTTTTTAATGTGGGTACAGGTGAGGCTACTGATGTGATTACAGTTGCAGATGAACTGATTAAGAATTACGGTAGTGAAACTAAAGTAAATATTACGGGTAATTATCGTTTGGGAGATATTCGACACAATTATGCCGATTTGACAAAAATTAAATCACTACTGGATTTTATTCCAAAAAATAATTTTAAAACGGGTATCAAAAAATTTACGGATTGGGTATTGACTCAAGAAGTAAAAGAAAGTAAATATGATGAATCTATTTCAGAAATGAAAAAAAAGGGTTTGTTTAAATAAGTTTAGATGAATTTGAATTTAGAAGAAAAAAAAGTATTATTTGTAGGGCCGGTATTTTATGATTATCATACGCTCATTCAAAAAAAGATAGAGGATTTAGGGGCAAATGTTTCTTTTTATCCCGAAAAGAAAGATGGTTTTTTGTTTGGAATTTTAAATACTTTAAATCCTTTTTTAATTTTTTGGTACCAAAAATGGTATTATTTCTTTTTATGGCGATCTATAAAAGATAAAAAATTCACGCATTTTCTCTTGATTAGAGGGTATAAAATACCATCCTTTTTTATTGAAAAAATAAAGAAAAAGAATCCCGATATAAAATGTATTATGTACCAATGGGATTCAAATCAAAATAATCCTTATTTTAATTTGCTTAAATATTTTAATAAATCATATACTTTTGACTATAAGGACTATAAAGAGCAAGATGGGTTGGGTTTTTTGCAATTGTTTTACACCGAAGATATCAGGAAATTAAATAATAGCGAAGTTAATTTTAAGTATGATTTTTTCTGTTTTTCCTCTTTTACTATAAACAGATATAATGATATGCTTTCTTTTATTGCTTTTTGCAAAGTAAATAATTATGAATTGAAATCATTTTGTTTTATTCCCTATACCACTTATTTTAAATTTAAGTATCTTAAAAGGATTGACTTAGATAAACAATATTTATCTTTTAAACCCATGCCAAGAGAAGATTATTTAGAGTGTCTGGCTAACTCTGGGATAGTAGTCGATTTCAGTCATGCTACCCAAACAGGTTTGTCTATGCGGATTATTGAAACTTATGGAGCAGGCAAAAAAATATTTACAACGAATACTTCTATTTTGAACAACCCTATTTATTCTTCAGATTGGGTTCAGTTAGTAAATGTGAATTCTATTAAAAAACCAATTTATACCAATGAAAATGACTCTGACTATAAGGAAAACTTATATATTGATAATTGGCTTCGCATTCTTTTTAGTGAATAGATGAACTTAAAAAAATATATTTACTATTCTACATTGTTATCTGTTTTTACAGAGGCTATGAGATATAATCTTGGGTTTGATTTGAAATTATTTTACTTGATAGTATTTATCAACTTAATTGTTTTCATTTTATATAATAAAATTGTTTATAGTAAAGGGCTTTTAATATTTCATTCGATTGTTATTTTTACGGGCTTATATTCCTGTTTATTTGGATATAACGGATTTGGTTATTTTATTATTCAGTTTTTATTTCTAGTATTAATCCCTACATATTATTTATCATTTTTTACTTTTTTCAGAGATAAGTTTGAAGAGATTTTGTTTTTATATTGTAAATTTTGTGTAATTCTTGCAATAATTGGAATTGTAAAATTACCTTATGATTTATCACAAGGAGAGGCTTTACATAGTATAATGCTAGAGCCAGCACATTATTGTACAGTAGTTTTTGCTGGTTTCTTTATTACGTTTCGAGAACAAAGGTTTCCTCGTTATTATTATAAAATTATTTTGGTATCTATTTTATTAACAGGTTCGAGTTTGGGATTTATTGGATTAGGGCTTTCGATTATTTTATATGCTAAGAGAATTTCCATGATGAAAATAATATATTCGACATTCTTGGTTTTGTTGCTTGGAGGAGTAATGTATTTTAATTTTTCACCATTTAGAATGAGATTTGACGATACAATTAGTAGCTCCCAAAGTGGAGATTTATCGAAAGCAAATTTAAGTACTTATGCCCTTTTATCTAATTTTTATGTTTCATCTAAAAGTTTTGCTTCTAATCCATTAATAGGTAATGGTATTGGTTCACATCTGAATTCTAGGGCTCTCTATTTAAAAGATGTTGAAGGAGTTCAAGTTTTTGAAGATATGGGAATGGACCATTTGAATGCACAAGATGCAGGCTCACTATTCTCAAGATTAATGTCTGAACTTGGATTGGTTGGTATTATTGGCGTGTTTTATTTTATTTGGAAATTTTATGTTTCAAATAACAAAAAAGATGAGCTTTCTTACAATACAATTGTTTCAAGAGGAATTGTGCTTTATTTTTTCGCTAAATTATTTAGAGAGGGGCATTATTTTTCTCCTGAAATGTATTTCTTTGTTTTTCTTTATGTCTTTAATTACTATGATTGGATTAAATCTAAAAACTTATATTTTGTAGATGTTAAATAAAAAAATTATTTTATCTGGTGCCAATATTACCTCTGGTGGTCCCTTAACAATATTTAATGATGCATTACGAGAACTTTCTCAAAATGATGGTTATGAAATTATTGCTGTTGTAGGGAATAAAGCCATTTTTTATAAGTCGGATAACATAAGTTTTATTGAGTTGCCAAATTATAAAAAGTTTATACCGCTGAAATTTTATTATGAATATTTTTATTTTAAAAGCATTTCTAAAAAAATCGTTCCTGATGTTTGGATTTCTTTAAATGACTTTACACCTAATGTAATCGCTAATAGTGTTTTTACATATTTTCATAATGCTAGCATCTTCTTTAAAATCGAATGGTCAGATTTCCTGTTTTCTAGACGGGTTATTTTTCAAAAAATTTATTACGCCATCTTCTTGAAATTTAATATACATAAAAATAAAAAATTTATAGTTCAACAAAATTGGATTGGAAAAGCAATAAGTGATAGATATAATTTACCCTTAAATCAAATTTCAGTTTTTAAACCCAGCGGAATAATTGACAAAAATGATGAAGATTTAGTAGTTAGTAATGCGAATAAAAATCAAAATGATAAATTTGTTTTGTTTTATCCTACCAGAGCTTATGGGTATAAAAATATTGAAATTATTTGTGATGCATTAGATGTTTTATGGCATGATTGTTCTATTAAAAATATAGAACTAAGGCTTACAATTGATGAAAATGAAAATGGCTACACTAGATTTTTAAAAAAAAAATATCATCAACTACCAATTGTATGGTTAGGAGCTATTTCCAGAGATGAAGTTGAGAATAACTATAAAGAAGTTACTGTTTTTGTATTTCCATCAAGACTAGAAACATGGGGTTTGCCATTGTCAGAATTTGCTAAATATAAGAAACCTATTTTCGCAATTGACCTTGGCTATGTTTATGAAACACTACAAGATTATCCCTATCTGGCTTTTTTTAAACCAAATGATGTTAATAGACTAGCTGAACTCTTGAAAGATTCAATTGAAAATACGGATATTCAGTATTTTAGGTTTTTAGAATATGGTGATAGTTACATTGAGAGTGTAAATTCTTGGACGAAATTGACAGGACTTTAAAGTTTCAAATGAAACGATATTTTTTATTTGGATGATGGTTATTCATGAATTGGAAGTTAAATAATATTAATTAGTTTTAAAAGACTTAAACTTTTGACAAGTCTATTTGTGTTGTTAAAATAGGAGAAGGTTTAGATAAATATAAGAGTATAAATGGACATAAAAATCACTGCCTGTATTGTTTTGTATAGAAATGACATTACGATGTTACTGAATGCAATCCAGTCGATACTTAATACTAATAGAGTGGATTCTATCTTTTTAGTTGATAATTCTCCAACAGATGAATTTGAAAAACTTGTGATTGATTCGAGAATTCAATATATCCATAATCCAGCTAATCCTGGCTTTGGAGCTTCTCATAATGTAGCTATTCAAAAAGCGATGGAGTTAGGCTCAAAATATCATTTTATTGTTAATCCAGATATTTATTTTGAAGGCGATGTTATTACACCTATGGTTGAGTATATGTCAAATGATAATACAATTGGAATGATGATGCCTCAAATTTTAAATGAAGATGGAAGTGTTCAAAATTTGCCTAAACTTTTGCCTAGTCCATTTAGTATATTGAAAAGAAAGATTAAAAAACCTGCAAAGGCTTATCAAAAATTTATTAACCAGTATGAATTACGAGAAGTTGAATCAACAATGATTTACAATGTACCTGTGCTTTCGGGATGCTTTACTTTACTAAATTTGGATGCAATAAAAAAAGTAGGGATATATGATGATGCTTTTTTTATGTACTTTGAAGATTGGGATTTATCGAGAAGAATACATAAAAATTATAAAACGTTATATTTTCCAAAGGTTTCCGTCTATCACGGATATGATTCCGGCGCAAATAAAAACAGTAAATTGTTTAAAATATTTATAAAATCAGCACTAACGTATTTCAACAAATGGGGATGGTTTTTTGATAATGAGAGAAAAGAATTCAATAAACAAGCATTATCACAATTCGACAGATGAAAATTATTATTACAGGTGCTTCAGGTTTTGTAGGTAGTAATCTTCGAAAATATTTAAAAAGTTCTAAAGAGATTGAGAAATTGAGTTTTCGTTATAATGAAAATCAGGAACTCAAAATTCATACTGACGCTATTATTCATCTGGCAGGAAAAGCACACGATATAAAAAAAATATCTGATCCAAAAGAATATTATGAATCCAATTTTGAATTAACAAAAAAAATATTTGATGCTTTTTTAGATTCGGATGCTAAAATTTTCATCTTTATGAGCTCTGTAAAAGCTGTTGCTGATAAAGTAGATGGAATTTTAACTGAGGATGTAATTGCGGAACCAATAACACACTATGGAATTTCCAAACGTCAGGCAGAAGAATATATTTTAAGTAAAAAATTATCACAAGGAAAAAGGATTTATATTTTGAGACCTTGCATGATACATGGTCCCGGAAATAAAGGAAACCTGAATTTGCTATATCAAATAGTTTCAAAGGGAATACCATGGCCATTGGGGGCTTTTAAAAATCAAAGATCTTTTTTAAGTATTGAAAATCTTTGTTTTATTATTAAGGAATTATTAGATAATGATAAAATTCCTTCAGGAGTTTATCAGGCTTCAGATGACAAACCTTTATCCACAAATGAATTAATTAAGATATTAGGAACAAGTTTAGGCAAGAAAAGTCTAATTTTGAATGTTAATTTTTACTTAATAAAATTAATAGCTAGAGCTGGAGATTGTTTTAGGTTACCCTTAAATTCAGAACGTTTACAAAAGTTAACAGAAAACTTTGTAGTTAGCAATAAGAAGATTATTTCGGCTATGGGGAAATCATTACCGGTATCATCTAATCAAGGGCTTATAACAACTTTTGAATCTTTTTTAAAAACAAAGTAAAATCAATAAATTAAAATATTACACTATATGATTTTTTACATTTTATTAATTATAATAGTAGTAGCTTTATTTTTTATTAGCAACTATAATTATCAATTAGAAAAAAAAATTAGCTTAATTATTTTAGGTATTTTAATTATTATTGGAGGATTAAGGGATAGAATTGGTTGGGATTATAAAAGGTATATTTATTGGTATGAGGCCAAAGGTAGAGACGATACCATAGAAATTGGCTTCCTTGCTATTATGAAAGCTTTTAGATATCTACATCTAGATTATACATTTCTTTTCTTCTTTTTTTCTTTTTTCACTTATTTATTTGCTTATTTAGGAGTTAGAAGATATACTGAAAAAAGTAGTCTTCCGATGGTACTTTATTTTTTTATTCCGGTTTTGTTTTTGTATTCATTTACCTATATTAGGCAATTTTTGTCTGTTACAATTGCATTTTATGCGTTTAGTTTTTTATTGGAAAAAAAATATTGGAAATATAGTTTATTAATGCTGCTGGCTATATCTATTCATTATAGTTGCTTAATTCCTTGTGTCGTTTTTTTAATGATTTTTAAATGGGGAGAGTATTTGAAAATCAGATATATATATTTACTGCTAGCTTTTTCACTCGTTATATCCCAAATTGGGATTATAGATTTATTGAGTTACTTTTTGAAAGATTCTCATTATCTATTTTATGTTTCAAATAAATTTGCTGTTCCAGTTCCATTCATGAAATTATTGATGTTAAATTTTATGGGTTTAATCGTTATATGGTACTACAATAAGTATGGATTTCAATTATCACACCAAAAATATTTGTTGCTTGCATATATTTGTTCAATTATTTTTGTAAATATTTTTTCAGAATCTACAGAATTGACCAGGATATATATATATTTTAGAATTTTTGAAATTGTTTTAGTTTCAGAAATAATCAGATCTGCATTGGTAAATAAAAAACTCTTGATAATAAGTTTTGCTTGCTTTTTTTATATTTTCCCATTTTTTAGAGCTATAAAATACGACAGTAAAGAACAGCCAGATAACGAATTAAAATTAGTTCCTTATAAGTCATTACTTTTTTGTAAAGCAAATAATTTAAAAAATTAAGTAATGGAATATACAATACTAGGAATAATATTAATGATTTTAATCATGTTTTATTTTAAAGTGGCAGATCATTTTAATATTATTGATAAACCAAATCAAAGAAGTTCACATACTGAAGTAACCCTAAGAGGAGGAGGAATAATTTTTTGGTTTGCAGCCTTAATTTATTTTATTCAAAACAGTCAAAATAATTTTTTCTTTTTTACTGGAATAACGTTAGTTAGTCTGGTAAGTTTTTGGGATGACATCCAAAGTGTATCTAACAAAATTCGAATTTTGATTCATTTTTTGGCAATTTCATTAATCTTTCATGACTTGGATGTTTTTCATACATTATCACCTTTTGAAATTATTTTAGCGTATGTTTTATCAATAGGTGTTATCAATGCTTATAATTTTATGGATGGTATAAACGGTATAACAGGTTTGTACACCTTAGTAGTAATGGGATCTTTGTTATATGTAAATAAAAATATTCAACTATTTACCGATGCAGATTTTATAAAAAATTCAATGATTGCCAGCGTGGTTTTTCTGTTTTTTAATTATAGGAAAAAAGCGAAATGCTTTGCTGGGGATGTGGGTAGTATAGCAATAGCTTTCTGGATTATTTACCTAATTTTAAAACTTATATTAGTGACAAATTCTTTGATATGGCTTTTGTTTTTAACTGTTTATGGCGTTGATGCAGTTTGTACTATTTTGCACCGTTTATACTTAAAGCAAAATATTTTTGAAGCACATCGATTGCATTTCTACCAGGTTTTAAGCAATGAATACAAAATTCAGCATCGGTTGGTTGCATTGTATTATTCAATAGCACAAATCGTAGTTTCAGCCATTGTTGTTTTTTTATATAACAGGGTTGCGGACTTATTACTATTTGTTATCATTGTTTTTCCTCTAATCTTATTATATACCTTAAAGTTTTATTTGTTAAAAAAAAGTAATTTAAAATTAAATTCATGAATGTTAAGATAATTCAAGGGGGGAATTTTTCTGATCACCGGGGAACAATTTCATTTGTAAATGATTTTAGTTTTGAGGATATAGAAAGATTTTACATTATTAGTAATTCTGATGAAAATTCAATTCGAGCCTGGCAAGGGCATAAATTAGATGCTAAAAATTTTTATTGTTTAAACGGTTCTTTCAACATTCATTTCGTGAAAATTGATAATTGGAATCATCCGTCAAAAGATTTGAAAATTGGAACTATAACTGTTACTGCTTCAGAAAGTAAAATAGTGCATATTCCGGCAGGATATGCAAACGCCATTGAGGCTTTAGAAACAAATTCAAAATTACTATCATTTTCAACTTTGCCATTAACCAATGTTGGAGATGATGATGTTCGTTACAATTCTGATTACTGGAAAATTAATGGATGATAAAAGAATTTTTTTATCCTTATCGCAACAAAGTGGTTTGGAACAAAAATATATTCAGAAAGCTCTTGACGAAAATTGGATAACTTCAGGGGGACCTAATGTTGATAATTTTGAAAATACCTTAGAAAATTATCTGACCGAGGAAAAATTTGTAACGGCCTTAAATTCAGGCACATCTGCAATTCATTTGGCCTTAATTTTATTAGATGTACAGGCTGAAGATGAGGTAATCTGTCAAAGCCTAACGTTTTCAGCATCAGCGAATCCAATATTATACCTAGGTGCTATTCCTGTTTTTGTAGATAGTGAACTTGAAACATGGAATATTTGTCCTGTTCAACTTGAAATTGCAATTCAGCACAGAATAAAAAAAGGTAAAAAACCTAAAGCAATAATTGCAGTTCACTTATATGGGAATCCATATAAAGCAGATGAAATTCATGCTATCGCAGAACGGTATCAAATACCTGTTATAGAAGATAGTGCAGAAGCTCTTGGAAGTTCTTATAAAGGGAAAAAATGTGGAACCTTAGGAAATTTTGGAATTTTATCTTTTAATGGAAATAAAATAATTACAACTTCTAGTGGAGGAGCTTTAATTTCAAATTCAAGACAACTAAAGGAAAAAGCTATTTTTTATGCGACTCAATCTAAAGATGAAGCCGTACATTTCGAACACAGCCAAATAGGATATAACTACAGGATGAGTAATGTTTGTGCAGCAATAGGCCTTGGGCAAATGGAGATTTTGAATAAAAATATTGTATATCGAAGAGAAATAAATCATTTTTATCAAATGATTTTTAAGGATATTGAAGAAATTGAACTTTTTCAGGTAGTTGACGATAGTTGTTTTTCAAATTATTGGTTAAGTACGATTTTAGTAAAACCAAATATAAAAAAAATATAAACAAGGAAAGCTTAAGACTCGCTTTTGAAAAGGCAAATATAGAATCCCGACCACTTTGGAAACCCATGCATCTACAGCCAATTTTTAAAAGATATCCGTATTACGGAAATAAAGTGTCTGAAGATTTGTTTGAAAAAGGTTTGTGTCTGCCATCAGGAACAGGGATTGCTAATGAAGAAAAAGAAAGAATTAAAAAAGTAGTAGATACTTTTTTAAAATAAATTTAAATAGAACATTTTAACATGAAAATTGAAAAAACATTTATAAAAGATTTAGTAATAGTTGAACCAACGGTTTTTGGTGACGAAAGAGGCTATTTTTTTGAATCTTACAGCAAAACTAAATTTAAAGATTTAGGTATTGATATTGATTTTGTTCAGGACAATCAATCGTTTTCTAAAAAAGGAACCTTGAGGGGTTTGCATTATCAAAACCCACCTTTTGCACAAACAAAACTGGTCCGCGTGTTAGAAGGAGAAATTATTGATGTTGCTGTAGATCTAAGAAAAGATTCACCAACTTACGGAAAAGCATTTAGTATCCTGCTTTCTGCAGAAAATAAAAAACAATTATTGGTGCCACAAGGTTTTGCTCATGGATTTTCTGTTATTAGTGATACGGCTTCTGTGATGTATAAATGTGATCAGTTTTATAATAAAGATTCTGAAGGTGGAATTAAATTTGATGACCAATCATTAAATATCGATTGGGGTATGAATCTTGAAGATGCAATAGTTTCCGAAAAAGACCAAATACTTCCATTTATTGAAAATTGTAATAGTTTATTCTAATTAAATCTTACGATTTCAGATTAAATATAACAAAAATGATGATAATATATATAAATAGTAATTAGTATGAAAAAAATACTAGTAACAGGTGCCACTGGTCAGTTAGGTTCAGAACTTTTGGTTTTATCTTCCAATTACTCTCAATATGATTGGTTTTTCGCAGATAGAATACAAATTACGTTAGATGATTTGGAAGTTTTGGAAAAACAGTTAACTTCAATTCAACCTGATATAATTTTTAATTGTGGAGCTTACACGGCAGTAGACAAGGCTGAATCTGAAAAAGAATTAGCTTATGCTGTTAATCACCTGGCAGTTGAATTGATTGCAAGATATGCTCAACAGAATGATGTAAAGTTAATACATATTTCAACTGATTATGTATTCGACGGAACTTCTTCAGTTGCTTTAAATGAAGAAGCCGAAACAAATCCCATAAATGTTTATGGAGCCAGTAAACGAGCTGGTGAAGTGGCATGTATTAATAAAAATCCAAATTCTATTATAATCAGAACATCCTGGGTATATAGTAAGTTTGGAAATAATTTTGTCAAAACGATGCAGCGTTTAATGCAGGAAAGAGAATCTCTTAATGTTGTTAATGATCAAACAGGTTCTCCTACTTATGCGACAGATTTGGCAAAAGCCATGATGGATATTTTGGAATCTCAAAAATGGATACCAGGAATTTACAATTATTCAAACGAAGGGGAAATAAGTTGGTATGAGTTTGCGTTGAGTATAAAAGAATTGGGAGGATATACTTGTGAAGTTGCAGGAATACCTTCAGCATCATACCCAACTCCTGCTAAACGTCCTGAGTTTTCATTATTAAATAAGCAAAAAATAAAAACAATTTATAATTTAGATGTGCCTGATTATAAAGAAAGTTTAAAAAAAATATTTATCTAAATCTTTTTTAGGTCAGATTTGATGATTTTGACAGAAATCTAAATATAATATCTGACATCTAAAAATCTAAAACCTAAAACATGAAAGGAATTATATTAGCCGGAGGTTCTGGTACACGTTTACATCCATTAACACTTGCAATGAGTAAGCAAATGATGCCGGTGTATGATAAACCGATGATTTATTATCCATTATCAACTCTAATGATGGCTGGAATAAATGAAATACTAATTATCTCTACACCTCATGACTTGCCAAATTTTAAGAAATTACTGGGTGACGGCTCAACATTAGGCTGTAAATTCAATTATGCAGAACAAGCCATTCCTAACGGCTTGGCTCAAGCTTTTGTGATTGGCGAAGAATTCATTGGTAGTGATGATGTAGCCTTGATACTGGGTGATAATATCTTTTTTGGATCTAACATGCAGGAACTACTAAAAGCCAATACAAAACCAAGTGGTGGTGTCGTTTTTGCCTACCATGTTTCTGATCCGGAACGTTATGGAGTTGTAGAGTTTGATGAAAATCTAAAAGCGATATCAATTGAAGAAAAGCCTGATAATCCAAAATCTAATTTTGCTGTTCCAGGATTATATTTTTATGACAATTCAGTTGTGGATATTGCTAAAAATATCGAACCAAGCGCACGTGGAGAGTACGAAATAACGGATGTCAATAAAGTTTATTTAGAAAAACAAGCTCTAAAAGTTGGAATACTAAGCAGAGGTACTGCATGGCTGGACACTGGTACTTTTAATAGTTTAATGCAGGCAGGCCAGTTTGTTCAGGTGCTGGAAGAGAGACAAGGTTTGAAAGTAGGATGTATTGAGGAAATTGCCTGGAGACAAGGATTTATCAATGATACTCAGTTAGAGGAAATTGCATTACCGTTGATAAAATCCGGATATGGATCTTACTTAATCGATTTTCTAAAACAAAAGAAAAAAGGTGTTAAAATTTAATTTCAAGTAAAGAAATAATTTTTGGGAAACTTTAATTTGTATTTTTGCTTATCATACAAATTTTACAAAACTAAATCAATTGAATACAAACGAACCAAATAAAATACGATCCTTATTTTATAATTTTTTTTCACCGAGGAATTTAAGGGCAAATATTAATAATCTCAGTTATCTTCCCAGATGGATTATTGTTGCCATTGATGTAATGGTATTGGTTTTTTCATTCTCATTTACTTATATGCTGTTTGAAGGAACGGCATTAGGGTATATAATTACATCCCATCATTTTTATTTTGTTGGAAGTTTGATTTTTGTCAATGTCTTTTTCTTTTGGTTGTTCAGGACTTATTCCGGAATCATCAGGCATTCTTCCTACATAGATGCTATCAAACTTTTGTTTTCCCAAATGTCGGTTTTGGTTTTTTTCTTGTTTTTCAATTTAATATTTGAATTATATGCCGGTCATAAAGCTTTTCTAAATACGGGACTTTTTATTAATCTGGTACTGTCTTTTTGTGGATTGTTTTTATATCGTGTCATTGTAAAGCAGACATTTGAAATTTATTTCTCCGAAAAAACGAATTCAAAATTAATAAGAACCGTAATTTATGGTACAGATGCTAATGCGATTTCAGTTGCGAATGCCTTAAAATTTGAAACACCTTCCCGTTTTAAAATAGTAGGTTTTGTTGATAAAAACAGTCAGAATGCCTCTAAAAGAATGTTGGATCTGCCTATTCTGATTCAAAAGAAAAAATTGCCGGCACTAATGCGTTCAGTTGCAGCTGAGGGAGTTATTATAGCGGATAAAAGTTTGTCAAAAGAAGATCAGCTAACAATAGTAGATCAGTGTTTGGAATTTAACTATAGAGTTTACACTGTACCACTAATTTCAGATTGGGAAAATCAGAAAGAAATATCGCAAAAAGTAAAAAATATTCAGATTGAAGATTTACTGGAAAGAAAACCAATAGTATTAGACAGTAAATCCATTTCAAAGCAATTAAAAGATAAAGTCATTCTTATTACAGGGGCGGCAGGATCTATAGGAAGTGAAATAACCAGACAAGTATTAGGATTTAATCCAAAGATGATTGTTATTTTGGATCATGCAGAAACACCTTTACACCATTTGTGCTTAGAAACATTAGCATTGGATTCCAATACTAAAATAAGAGCTATAATTGCAGATGTTAAAAGTAAAACAGCATTAGAAAAGGTATTTAAAGATTATAATCCACAAGTAGTTTTTCATGCAGCGGCATATAAGCATGTACCTTTGATGGAAGAAAATCCTTCTCAGGCAATATTAACGAATGTAAAGGGAACCAAAAACCTGGCAGATTTATCATGTAAGTATAAAGTAAAGAAATTTGTGATGGTTTCTACAGATAAAGCGGTTAACCCCAGTAATGTTATGGGGGCCAGTAAAAGAATTGCAGAGAAATATGTGCAGTCTTTATTTCTGAAAAATCAAAACGACAAAACAGAAAAATCAACCAAATTCATCACTACGCGATTTGGAAATGTTTTAGGTTCAAATGGTTCGGTAGTTCCTTTGTTTACCAAACAAATCGCAGAAGGCGGTCCGGTTACCATTACGCATCAGGATATTATTCGGTATTTTATGACCATTCCTGAAGCTTGTCAATTAGTGTTGGAGGCTGGTGCAATGGGTAATGGTGGTGAGATTTATATTTTTGATATGGGCAAACCTGTCAAAATAATTGATCTGGCCAAAAAGATGATCAAACTGGCAGGATTTATTCCGGATAAAGAAATAAAAATAAAGATAGTTGGTTTGCGACCTGGTGAAAAATTATATGAGGAATTATTAAATGATACTTCTAAAACACTACCTACGTATCATAACAAAATAATGATTGCACAGGAAATTCAGGACGAATATGAAAATCTTCATACTGAGGTTGAGCAATTAATCAGTATTGCAAACTTCTATGATAATGATGATATTGTGACTAAAATGAAAAAAATTGTTCCCGAATTTAAAAGTATGAATTCTACTTTTGAGGTTTTGGATAAGTGATTTTATGCTTGTTGATTAGAAGGTACTTGATAAAGATCTTTTTATAATTGTCGTCAATATCTTAAATATATTTATACTATTTTAAATAAATGGAATTAAAAACTACGGTTTATCAAAAGGAAAGTAAAAGTAATATTACTAAACTGATAAAAGAAAGTATTAAGGATATTTTTGTTTCTCGTTTTTTAGCCCAACAACTTGCAATACGTGATATCAAGGCACAATATAGGCAATCATATTTTGGTGTAGTTTGGGCTTTTATTACTCCATTAACTACAGCTTTGGTTTGGGTAATTTTAAGTAAATCAGGAACAATTTCGGTTACTGATACAGGTGTCCCATATCCTGTTTATGTATTTTCAGGCACTTTGCTGTGGTCTATCATAACAGAATCTATAAATGCCCCAATGATGAATACTAATGCAGCAAGAGGTATACTCTCTAAAATTAATTTTCCTAAAGAAGCTTTAATTGTTTCAGGCATATATAAATTATTGTTAAGTAGTTTGATGAAAATAGCATTATTGCTGTTTTTTTTATTAGCTTATGGAGTTGATTTCAGTTTTTCTATTCTTCTTTTTCCATTAGTTTTTTTAAGTATTGTTTTTTTTGGGACAACGATTGGTTTATTCATTACTCCTGTGGGAATGTTATATAATGATGTTGGAAAAATTATCAGCATGGGGTTGGGTTTTTTAATGTATGCAACACCAGTTGTATATGGAATTCCTAAAGTAGGTATTATGAAAACGGTTATGGAAATAAATCCCCTTACTCCACTGATTTTAACATCCAGAGATTTGTTAGTTGGGCAAAATTCAGAATACAGCATCTACTACATGGGTATAATGTTATTGTGTATTCCTTTATTTTTTTTAGGATTGGTATTTTATAGAATTTCAATTCCTATTATTGTCGAACGAATGAGCGCATGAAAAAGATGAAGGATAATGAAATATTGGTAAAAGTAGAACATCTTTCCAAAAAGTTTTGCAAAGACCTTAAGACTAGTTTATGGTATGGAATTAAAGACTTGTGCAACAATTTATTGGGAAATAAAAAACAAAGGTTTTTACGCCCAGATGAATTTTGGGCTGTAAAAGATATAAATTTTGAATTACGTCGAGGAGAATGTTTAGGTTTGATTGGTCATAATGGAGCAGGAAAATCAACTTTGTTAAAAATATTAAACGGGCTCATTAATCCAGATGAAGGAAAAGTTACAATTAAAGGACGAGTAGGTGCATTAATTGAGCTTGGAGCTGGTTTTAACCCAATCTTATCTGGTAGGGAAAATATTTATAATAATGGTGCAGTTTTGGGATTTACTAAAAGCGAAATTAATTCTAAAATTGAAGAAATTATCGATTTTGCAGAGATAAGGGAATTTATTGATATGCCTGTACAAAACTACAGTAGTGGTATGAAGGTGCGTTTAGGGTTTGCTGTTGCAGCTCAGATGAAACCTGATGTATTAATCATTGACGAAGTATTAGCAGTTGGGGATTTAGGGTTTGTTTTGAAATGCTTTAAAACAATTGATACAATTTTACCTGAAACGGCTATCATATTTGTGTCTCACAGCATGCCAATGGTTTCCCGGATATGTAATCAAATTATACTAATGGAACATGGGAAAACTGAGTTTCAAGGCGGTGATATAGGGAAAGCTATTGATTTGTATTATACCCGATTTGCTCAAAGTGAATCTAATGCAGTATTTGATGATGGAAGTTTAACTTTGGAAAAAGCAGAAATTTTTAATGCTATTTATGAGAAAAATATTCCACAACTTAGATGGGGAGAAAATCTTGTATTATATTTTAAATTGAAAGTAAAAGTGCCGGCAGACAGCCTTGAATTCAGTATTATTATTAATGATAAAGAACAACGGTCTGTTGCGGTATTACAAAGGAATGATGAATCTTTAAATTTGAATCCGCACAATACAATTATAGAATTTAAAGTGACTCATCAAAATTTGCAATTTTCTAAGGGGATATATTCGTTGAGTTTAGGAATTAGGAAAAAAGCAACAAAAATACCTGTTCTCAGGATTAATGATATTATTACATTTCAGGTGGTACATCCGGAAGAAATTTGGGAACCTTTTCTTCTTAAATCTAAATTTGAAATGATAAATAATAATTACAAATCTAAAATTGTTTAGATCTTAAATTCCCAAAAATGATAAATGTTACCAAAACGTTTTTACCTCCAATTAAAGAATATACTAAACATATTCAACGTGCCTGGGACAAGGAATGGCTTACAAACAGAGGAGAATTAGTACTGGAACTGGAACAAAAATTAAGGGAATTTTTAGAAATTTCAAATATAATTATTACCAATAACGGAACTGTGCCATTACAAATTGCAATGAAATTATTAGGTAATAAGGGTGAGATAATAACAACTCCTTTCAGCTATGTTGCTACTACAGCAGCAATAGTCTGGGAAAATTGTACACCAGTTTTTGTTGATATCCATCCTGAATTTCTAACTATTGATGAAACTAAAATTGAAGCAGCGATTACAAGTAAAACTACAGCTATTTTAGCTACCCATGTCTTTGGTAATCCATGTAACATTGAAGTTATCCACAATTTAGCAAAAAAATATAATTTGAAAGTTATTTATGATGCTGCCCATTGTTTTGGTGTTACTTACAAGGATAAAAGTGTTTTTCAGTATGGTGACATAAGTACTTGCAGTTTTCATGCTACAAAGTTATTTCACACTGGTGAGGGTGGCGGGGTTTTTTGTAATGATTTGGAATTATTTCATAAAATTTACTACAGCCACAATTTTGGGCATAATAGTCAATTAGATTTTGATGGTTTAGGAATTAATGGTAAAATGTCAGAATTGCAGGCAGCTATGGGATTGGCAGTTCTTCCTTATCTGAATTTTATTATTGAAGAAAGGAAAAAGGTAGTAGAGTATTATGATCTTTATATTAATTTTTTAGATTTAAAAAAAATTAGAATTAGAGATAATATTCAATGGAATTACAGTTATTATCCTTTGATTTTTGAATCAGAAAAACAACTTTTGCATGTACAAAAAAAATTAAATGATGAAAATATTTTCCCTCGGAGATATTTTTATCCATCTTTAAATAAATTACCATATGTTTCATATAAGGAAATGTCAGTTTCTGAAAGTATAGCTAAAAGAATTATGTGCATTCCTTTATATCATAGTATTACCAAATTAGAATTAGAAAAAATAGTGAAATGTATAAATAAAAGCTTAAAATGAGAATATTATTAACAGGATTATGCTCTGTTCACAAAGGAAGAATTGAATATGGTAATATTGGAAATTACTACATTGTTGAAGTTGCAATCAGAGAATTACATCGAGTTTTTCCAGATGCTGAAATTGTAACAACATTTCAAATGAATGAAGAATTTGCTGCTAAAGAAAGAATTACCGTTTTACCATTGGATATATATTATGATTGGTCCGAAAATGATTTGGATATTGCTTTAAAGGAATTGGCAATTGGAAATCTATATAATCAAACCGGTACCATTATTAAAACCACGGCTTTTATTGATGAAATAATAAAATGTGACTGGGTTTGTGATTTTAGTGGCGAAATGTGGGGAGATCATGCAGAACCTGTAGGGAAGAATAGATTTATCATAAATTTGATAAAAATGAGAGTTGCTCAGTTATTCAATATAAAAACAGTGTTACTTGCGGGTTCTCAAGGACCTTTTAACTTAACTGGAAATATCAAACCATTTGCACAATTGGTTTATAAAAACTTTACTAAAGTTTTGAATAGAGAATCTGCTTCGCTTGAGTTACTTGAAAAAAACGGTTTTGATATATCAAATTCAAAAAGTTTTACAGACCCTGCATTTTTATTTGAGCCTGAAAATCAAAATTCAATTATTGAAATTCTTAAAAATGATAATATTCTTTCTGATGATAAAAAAACTATTGGTTTTGTTCTTTGCGGATTTAATATGCTTGAAGGGCCCTATGATAAGGAACCAAGAAGAGAGGATGAATTTTCTCAGTTTGCAGAATTAGTTGAGTATATGGTAAATGAATTCGATGTAAGGGTATTTTTTATGTCACATCAAAATGGATTTGAGAAAGAACCTTTTAAATTTATCAATGGGAGGGACTATCCATATGCTAAAACATTACACGATATAGTAATCAAAAGAGGTAAAGTAAATCCTGATATGGTTATATGTGCCAAAGGCCCATATAATCCCAGAGAAACAAAAGCAATAATTAAGAATTTTGATATGTTTGTTTCCGGAAGGATTCACGCTTTTGTGGCTGCGGTTTCTCAATCTGTTCCGACAGTTATAATTAATAGGGGATTCGGAGGAATTTCACATAGAAACATTGGGTTTGCTAAGAGTGTTGGTATGGAAGATTTTGTTTCATCGCCTTCCTCAATCAACGATATGAAAGAAAAAGTAAAACTTTGTTGGGAACAAAGGGAAGAACTTAAGAAAATCCTTGATGAAAGAATTGTAGAAGTTAAAAAGAAGGCACATGAGCTGTTTGATAATCTTAAACAAGCAAATTAATCATAATGGATTTAGCGATAATGCAGCCATATTTTTTTCCTTATTTGGGATATTTTAGTCTCATTAAACATTCTGATTTATTTGTATTATTAGATGATGTTCAGTTTATAAGACATGGTTGGATTGATAGAAATCGTATATTAAAACCAGAAACAGGTTGGCAATACATTCATTGTCCATTACATAAACATTCAAGACAAACACCAATTAAGGACTTACAGATAAGGAGTGAAGATAATTGGAAAAGTAAAATATTAGCACAATTAATTCATTATAAAAAAAAAGCACCATTTTATAACGATACAATTTCTTTGTTGGAATGTATTTTTAAGGAAGAAATTAATGATTTATCGACATTTAATCAAAAATCATTAATCTTTATATGCGAATACATTGGATTTAGCTATAGAATTAAAAAATTTAAAGAACTTAATATAAGCATTGATTCACCATTAGAACCTGATGAATGGGCTTTAAATATATGCAATTCATTTGGTGGAGTCAAAAAATATATTAATCCTATTGGAGGACGAGCATTTTTCGATAAAAAAAAATATGAAAAAAGTAATATAGAGTTATGTTTTCAAAATTTTAAAATAACAGATTATACTCAAAAAAGGAATGATTTTGAACCAGGATTGTCAATTATCGATGTACTGATGTTTAATAGTCCAAATGATATCGATATTATGTTAAACAATTATGACCTCATATAAGTTTACCGAAAATGCGGTTTCTATTAAAGATGTAGAGAATCATCTGAATAAATGTTCCGAAAATTTTAATCCTCCACTTTTTACCTATGTAAACATTTCCGAATATGCTGTTAAAATTGTGAATAATGCTCAGACATTTGAATTTTGGCATGAAAATATTTTAATAGGCTTATTAGCAATATATCTCAATGATAGCAATTATGAGTATTCTTTTATTACAAACATATCAGTTGATAAAAATTTTCAAGGATTGGGTCTGTCCAAAAAAATGCTTGACAAAGCCATTAACAAAGCTAAAACTTTAGGGTTTAAATATGTATATCTGGATGTTCAGTCAGACAATAAGAAAGCAATAGGGTTATATTATTCAAGAGGGTTTTTAATGATAGAGAAAAAAAACATAGGACTTATTAAAATGATTAAAACATTATGATTAATGAAAAATTTATGGTTTCTGTTTGCTGTGTAACATATAACCATGAAAAATATATAAGCCAAACAATTGAAAGTTTTTTAAATCAAAAAATAAACTTTGATATTGAAATACTTATTCATGATGATGCATCAACTGACGAAACTGCTAATATTATCAGAAAATATGCTGACATCGATAAAAGGATAGTTCCTATTTTACGTACTTCAAATTTAAAATCAACCGGTCAAGCAATATATCCAATTCTTTATAAAAAGGCAAAAGGAAAATACATCGCTTTATGTGAAGGAGATGATTACTGGACAGATCCACTAAAACTTCAAAAACAAGTTAACTTTTTAGAAAACAATCCTGATTTTTCAATGAGTTTTCATGATGCAATAGTCATGAAAAACGATGTCAAATTATATAATTATGTCAACAAAAATAAATCAGTTTTCACTATAGAAGATTTATTTGAAAAACACTTTATTCCTACAGCAAGCATTGTTTTTAAAAATAATGTTCAAATTCCGGAATGGTATTCTAAAATACAAAGTGGAGATAAATTACTTCTTTTTATCCTTGCGCTAAATGGTAATATAAAATACTTAAATGAAGTTATGTCAGTTTATAGATTACATGAAGGTGGGGTATCAAATACTCATTTCGGAATAAAAAAGGTTTATGACAGTGCTTTGTTATTAAATTTAATTGACCAGGAAACTAATTACAAGTATAATAAAAACTGTCATGCATCACTGTTATATGAGATAGAAACACATTTGATTAATAAGAAACTCTCTTCTGAAATTGAAATTAAAAATATTAGAATAAGACTTTTGATTAATGAAATTATAAGGAGATTATCAAAAAAAATAAATTTTTTTTTTAAATGAAAATATTACTTATTTCTCATGATGCATCGAGGACTGGCGCACCAATATTGTTGATAAATTTAGCTAAATTAATTTTAAGTTTTAATGAACATAAAGTTACATTTCTTTTAAAAAATGGTGGAGCGTTAGAAACTGAGTTCAATTCTATTGCCCCAACTCATTTATTAAAGCAAAAGCAAAGGAAAGGCAAATTTGCATTTTTCTTAAAAAGAAAAAAGAGTATCATTGAAGATCATGCTTTTTTAAATAGTTTTGATTTCATTATTTCAAATACGATTACGAATGGTGATATTATAGAAGTAATAAAAAAAAAATATAAAGGAAAAATAATTAGTTATATACATGAATTGGAAATTGGCACAAAAGCATTTTCGAATGAACAAAATGTATTGAAACTGATACGAAATTCAACTAAATTTTGGGTTCCATCTTCTATTGTAAATGATTATTTACGTGAAATGTTAGATATTGATCAGCAGGATATTTTTACAATGCCCTATTATATCCCTTTAAATTTGCCTGATACAAAAAAAGAAAAAATAAAAAAAGAATTTTTAGTTGGAGGCTGCGGTACTACAGATTGGCGGAAAGGTGCAGACTTGTTTGTTATAATTGCAAAACAGCTATATCTTAAGTATCCTGAGATCTCTATTGTTTTTAGATGGGCAGGAGCAAATTCAGGAATTCAATTAGATAAATTAAATTATGAAATAAGAAAGGGTAAATTAATTGATAAAGTTTATTTTGAACTTTCAAGTCCAGATTTAAATAATTTTTATAATTCAATAGATCTTCTGTTATTGCCTTCTAGGGAAGATCCATATCCGCTTGTTATTCTTGAAGCAGCAAAATTCAATGTTCCTTCAATTTGTTTTGATTCGGTTTGCGGAAGTAAGGATTTTATATTAAATTCTAATGGTGGAATAGTTGTACCCTTTTTAGATATTGAAGCAACTATTCAGGCAATTATAAATATTCATAATGATAAAAAATACAGAAGTAAATTAGGAGAGAATGCAAATATGTATCTTAAAACGACACATTCTAATGATGAATTTGTCTATGATACATTTAAAGAACTTTTAGGAAAGTAATTTTACCACAATCCCATGTCAAAAAAAATAAAACCCATAGCAATATATCTTCCTCAATTTCATCCTATTCCAGAAAATGATAAATGGTGGGGAAAAGGCTTTACGGAGTGGACTAATGTTACCAAAGCGAAACCCAAATTTGAGGGTCATTACCAGCCACATCTGCCTGCAGATTTAGGTTTTTATGATTTGCGATTAGAGGAAGCAAGATTAGCTCAGGAACACATGGCAAAAGAATATGGAATACATGGATTCTGTTATTATCATTATTGGTTTAATGGAAGAAGAGTATTATATGAACCATTAGATAGAAAGCTCAAAAATTCAAAAGAAAATCTTCCATTTATGATGTGTTGGGCTAATGAAAATTGGACACGGGCGTGGGATGGTGGAGTAAAAGATGTTTTGCTGGAACAAAATTATTCTGAAGATGATGATAGAGAGCATATTAGGTTTTTAATATCTTATTTTAAAGATGAAAGATATATTAAAGTTAACGGCAAGCCTTTTTTTATATTTTATAAACCAGATTTATTTCCTGATATGGCTCAAACTATAGCTATATTTAGGGAAGAGGCATTAAAAGAAAACGTAGAATTGTATTTAGGTTGCTTTGAACGTTGGAATGGATGGAATGAAGAAAAATTGAGGGAATTCGATTTTGATGCAATTATTGAGTTTCAACCATTGTCGAGATCAATGAAAATGTACAATGATAAGAAAAATTCAGAAAATTGGTTCGGAAGAAAGATTAATGAAAAATTAAAAAGAAAGTTGAATGCTTTTTTTAACCTTAAAGGAAAAAAAAACAAAGATTCAATTGTAGATTATAAAAAATTCATAAAATTTGATCTGAATAATAGAAAAAGTGGAATATATCCAGGGGTTTGTCCTATGTGGGACAATTCTTCTAGACGTGTTGGTCAAAATGCTATCATGCTTAAAAATAGTACCCCCGATCTTTTTAAGAAATGGTATAGAGAAAAAACTGAAGAATCTAATTTTTCAGGATTAGAGGATTGCTTTGTTTTTATCAACGCCTGGAACGAGTGGGCTGAAGGAAATCATTTAGAACCTTGTCAAAAATGGAATAAATCTTATTTAGAGGCTTTATTATGAACATCTTTGTAATCATAGTAACATATAATCCTAAACAATGGATTGATAAATGTTTAGGAAGCTTGAAAGAAAGTTTATGTTTTGTCAGAACTATTGTAGTTGATAATAATTCTACAGACGGATCAAAAGATTATATAAGAAAAAATTTTCCAGAAGTTATTTTATTAGAAAATACGCTGAATTTAGGATTCGGGAAAGCTAATAATATAGGTATTAAAAAGGCATACGAATCTGGAGCTGATTATGTTTTTTTATTAAATCAGGATGCTTGGGTAAATCATGACACAATAAAAGATTTGGTTCAGGCTCATCAAAAAGAACCTGATTTTGGTATTGTTAGCCCAATGCATTTAAACGGAAAAGGTACTGCTTTTGATTATAATTTTTCAAATTATATAAATCCTGCAAAATGCAAAAATTTATATTCTGACATTTTTTTAAATACGATTAAGAAGAAAATATATAAAATAGAATTTGTAAATGCTGCAGCTTGGTTAATTTCGAAAAAATGCATAGAAGTTGTAGGTGGCTTCAATCCTTCTTTTTTTCATTATGGCGAAGATAATAATTACTTACAGCGAGTTGAATTTCATCAATTTAAGATAGGAGTTTGTCCAAATTCTATAGTTTATCATGATAGAGAAACCAATTCTGAGAATAGCTATTTTATTAATCAAGAAAAATTTTATATCCGAAATGTAGTTTTAAAAGTTTCCAATCCTACAAACAAATATTCTTTTGAAAAAGAGTATAAAAAGTCCTATATTTTTTTATGTAAAGCACTTTTTTCATTTAGATTAAAAAAAATTAAAGAGGTTCTTTGTAAAATTAAAGCTTTAAATCATCTCGATAGAAAACAAATTATAAACAATAGGATAGAATCCTGTAAGCCACAATCATCTTTTTTAAATTTATGAATCCACTAGTTTCTATCATAATTCCAACCTATAATCGAGCTCATTTAATTTGTGAAACTCTTGACAGTATTTTATTTCAAACTTATGAAAAGTGGGAATGTATAATCGTAGATGATGGTTCAACCGACAAAACAGAAGAAATTTTAAGCAAATATATCAAAAAGGATAGACGTTTTCAACTACATCATCGTCCTAATAATCGTTTAAAAGGAGGTAATGCTGCTCGTAATTATGGTCTTGAAGTTAGTAATAACAAGAGTGATTATATTATTTGGTTTGATAGTGATGATTTAATGGCTCCTTTTTGTTTAGAAAAAAGATTAAATTTTATCGAACAAAATAAGCAATATGATTTTGCCGTTTTTTCAATGGGGCTTTACAAGGATGGGATAAAATATATAGATGAGTCTCGTTCTTATGTAAATAAAAGTAATAGTGAAACAATTAAAATGTTTCTAATTGGCAGGAAGATACCCTGGCAGGTTAGTAGGCCAATATATAAAAGAAGCGTAGTAACAAAATTAAAATTTAATGAACGTTTATTAAGATTTCAGGATATTGAATATAGTATAAGGCTTTTAAAACTGATTAATCCAAATTATATATCAATTGACGAAACAGATTCATTTTACAGACTTGATGCTGAAACAGCACAGAGAAATGAAAAGTCAAGTTTTAAGAATCAAGTTTTATCAGCTTTATTGGAATTCTACACTTCAATGTTTGAAAATTTAGATAGAGCTGAATTATCTTTAGTTAAAGCTGAATTTTTAGATAAATTATACAGCATTATTAAATCAAATCAAAACCCTGAAACTAAATTAAATATACTAATAAAATTAATAAAAGTCTTTGATAAAAATTTAGGAATTCACTTTAAGTATAAATTAAAAATATATGGGATGATTATAATAAATAAGTTTTTGTATAACAGAAAAGGGCATTACAAAGTGCATAAAGTTAACGAGTACTTTTTCAACTGAATGTAATGGAACCTTTAATCTCTATAATAATTCCAACATATAACAGAGCGCAGTTAATAAAGGAGACTCTTGATAGTATTTTAATTCAAACTTATAAAAATTGGGAATGTATCATTATTGATGATGGCTCTACTGACAATACTTTTGAAATTATAGAAAGTTATATTCAAAAAGACAATCGGTTTCAATATCATCATAGACCTGAAAAGAAGCAAAAAGGACCCAATTCATGTAGAAATTATGGTTTTGAGATAAGTAAAGGAGAATATGTAAAATGGTTTGATAGTGACGACCTAATGTATATTAATTTGCTTGAAATGCAAATAAAAGTAAAAAACAATAAAACTGAATGTATTGTTTGTAAAGTGCGTTATTATGATTTGAGCAACGATAAGATTTTAAATGAAAATAAAATTTATTCTGATATCTTGATTGAGGATTATTTAACCGGAAAAATTACTTTTTATATTTCCGGACCTCTTTGGAAAAGATCTTTTTTAGAAAAACAAACTGAATTATTCGATGAAAATATTACAAATTTAGATGATTGGGATTTTAATCTCCGAATGCTATATGATAGTCCTTCAATTGTTTATGTTGATGAGCCATTAATACTTTACAGAATACACCAATCTTCTTTATCTCAAGAAATAAACAAACTTACTTTTCAAGAAATTAAATCGGAATTTATGGCAAGAGAAAAGCATTTAAAGTTGATAAATGCCAACAAATCCGTAAAAGTGAGTTTTTTTGAAGATTATATAAAAAAAAGATATAGATATGTTTTGCGAGAAGCAATAGTTCGAAAAAACAATAAAAGAAGATACTTTTTAAAAAAACTTTTATATTATCAATTTAAATCGGGAGATTTTTTATCAATGTTAAAAACTATAATTACTTTTTTTTTATTTACAGTTTTTAATAAGGGATATAAATATTTATAATAGATGAAAATCCTTTTTATTTCTATGCCATCTATTCACGTCGTTCGCTGGATAGAAAACTTGAAAGATACAAGTCATGAGTTATATTGGTTTGATGTTCTAAATCGTGGTAAAATTCAGACTATTGACTCAGTTTGTCAAATTACAGATTGGAAAAAAAGAAAATTACCAAATATAAAAGGTGAATTTTTTCTAAAAAAAAATAAACCTAATTTATATAAAAAAATAGTTCCTTTTCTTGAGACAACTGCAAATGAGGCTTTGGAAAAAATAATTTTAGAAATACAGCCCGATATTGTGCATAGCTTTGAAATGCAAACTTGTTCATTTCCTATTTTAAAAACCATGCAGAAGTTTTGGCAAATAAAATGGTTATACTCATGTTGGGGTACTGATATTTATAATTATCAAAATAGTACTTCACATCTGGATAAAATTAGAAAGATGCTTTTAAGAGTAGATTTTCTGCATACAGATTGTTTACGTGATTTTCAATTAGCTACAAAATTTGGTTTTAACGGTAAATTTCTCGGTGTTATACCAGGAGGTACTGGTTATAAAATAAAAGAATTACAAAATTGGACTATACCAATAGAAAAACGCAAAGTTATTTTGATAAAAGGATATCAACACTATCACGGAAGAGCACTAAACATAATAAAGGCAATTGAATCTTTAAATCAAAATATAGAAAGTTATGATGTAGTTGTTTTTGGAGCACATAAAAATGTAATTAATTACATTGAATCTAACCATCTTAATTTCAAAGTTTATAAACAAAATAGCATTGATCATTCTGAGTTATTAAAACTTATGGGGGAAACTTTATTATATATTGGAAATAGTGTGTCCGACGGGATTCCTAATACTCTTTTAGAAGCTATCGTTATGGGAGCTTTTCCAATACAATCGAATCCAGGAGGTGCTTCAGCCGAAATAATTAAGCACAAATTGAATGGTTTACTTATTGAAAATCCAGAAGATATAAATGAAATTGAAGGATTGATTACCTACTTCTTACAAAATTCAAATATAAATTCTACTGCAAGAGAGTTTAATCTTAATTTAGCAATGGATCGATTAGATTATAAAAAGAATCAAAAAAAAATAATTGACATGTATAATCATACTCAAAACATTCAATAAAATATGTCTTTAATTTCTGTAATAATTCCAGTTTATAATTCAGATTTATATATTCAAAAAGCAATAGAATCTGTATTATTGCAGCCTGAAGATATTGAAATAATTATTGTTGATGATGGGAGTTCTGATGAATCACTTTCAATTTGTAAAAACATTGCAAAAGAAAATGAAAAGATTATAATAATTCAACATCATGATAAGAAAAATCATGGAAGGTCAGCAAGCAGAAATCTTGGAATTATGAATGCAAAAGGTAATTATATTGCTTTTCTTGATGCCGATGATTTTTATTTACCTAATAGATTTACAAAAGATATAGAGATATTAAAGAAAGATTCAATTGATGGTGTTTATAATGCAATTAGTGCACATTTTTACAGGGAGTTTAGTTTGACCGAAAAAAATAAATTACAATTAACAACTGTTAGAGAATTAATTGCACCGGATAAATTATTTGAATGCATGGGACCAATTGGTCATTATGGCTACTTTTCAGGAATTGCTTTAACGGTGAAGAGAAATATTTTTGAAAAAACAGGTCTTTTTAATGAATTACTGGAAGTTGCTGAGGACACTGAGCTATGGATAAAAATGAGCCTGAAAGCCAGACTGAGTCCAGGTAATATAAAAGGACCATTGGCAATGAGAGGAGTACATAATACTAATAGTTCCTTTAAAGAAAAAGATTTGTATGTTGTGAATAACTTAAAAATGTATGAATCACTTTTGATTTGGAGTTTTGAAAATGGAATACAACTGAATCGAATAGATTTAATTTGGAAAAAAGTATGGATCAATAGAACGTTAAATGATAAGGAATTAAATTCTGATTTGGTTTTCTGGATGAATACTATTTTAAAATATCCCAAGTTATTATTATTAAAAAGAGTTTACATAACTTTTCCGGTTTTCAAAAGAATTAAGAATGTAATAAATTATAGAAATGCCTGATAAATTGGTTTCTGTCATTATACCAGCTTATAATAGAGAATTTTTAATTGGAGAAACATTAGAAAGTATTTTAAATCAGTCTTATACTAATTGGGAATGTCTAATTATAGATGATGGTTCAATCGATCAGACAAGACAAGTAGTAAATGAATATGTTTTGCTTGATAATCGTTTCCAATATCATCTCAGACCCAAAAACAGAAAAAAAGGTGCAAATGCATGTAGGAATTTTGGATTTGAATTAAGTAAAGGAGATTATATTCAGTGGTTTGATAGTGACGATTTAATGCACAGGGAGAAACTCAGATTAAAAGTCGAATGCTTAGAAAATCATAATGTAGATTTTATTGTTTGTGAAGGAATAGAGTACAAGGATGATATTAATAATGTCATACACTATTGGAATGAAATTAAGAGTGATAATGTATTGTTAGATCATATTATCGGAAAAGCAAACTTTCATACAAATGGGCCATTATTTAAAAAAGATTTTTTGAAAAATAAAACTCTGTTCAATGAGTCCCTTCAGCGAAAGCAAGAATGGGAGTTTTACAGCAGACTACTTACCTTATCAACTAATTACAAACCATTAAATTCTGCTTTATATTATTTTAGAATGCATAATAATAGTATAAATGGGTTAAATGATATTTCGACATTGAAATCAAGAATTATTGCTAATAAATTAGTTTTCAAGATGGCTAATGAAAAATTAGATGAACAAGAGTTGGATATAGTGAGAAAAAAATTTATTAATAAATATATAATGTTCTTTAAAATTGCAAAACGAGAGAGTAAAATTTATCTTATGTTGTTATGTGGATTTTATGGACTGCAAACTGTAACAGCAAAAATGTTTTTTATCAGGATTTTAAAACTTTAGGTTGTCTAATGAGAGTTGGCTTTAATCCACATAAGGATCAAATACAGGAGAGTTCAGATTATCTACATCAGGTAATAATTCCTGTATATATTCCTAATCATCAAGGTTATTTCAAGGATAGTTTAGTCATTTTAAAATTATGTCTGGAATCTTTATTTAATACCATTCACAAACAAACTTTTGTCAGTATTGTTAATAATGGAAGTGATAAAATAGTATCGGATTATCTTAATTTGCTATTAGAAGAAAATAAAATCCAGGAACTTATTCATACGGAAAACATTGGTAAGCTAAATGCAATATTAAAAGGCTTGGCAGGAAATGAAATAAAATTGGTTACTATTTCTGATTCGGATGTGCTATTTCTGTCCAATTGGCAATTAGAGACAGTGAAAATATTTAATAAAGTGCCAAAAGCAGGAGTAGTGGGTATTGTACCGCAATTTAAATCCTATGAGAGTCATTGCGGAAATGTATTATTTGATACTATTTCTAGCTCCAAACTAAGATTTATGCCTGTGAAAAATAAAAACGGATTAATTCGTTTTTACGATAGTTTAGGATGGGATAGAAATTATAACCAAGACTATTTGGAGTATTGCTTAGGATTAAAAATCAATTCAGAACTCAATGTGTTAATTGGATCAGGGCATTTTGTGGCAACTTATAAAAAAGACGTTTTTGAAACAGTTAAAACATATATAGGATATAAAATGGGAGGAGACAGTGAACGTTATCTGGACACTTTACCATTAGAAAAAGATTATTGGAGATTAACCACATATGACAATTATGCCTTTCATATGGGTAATACAATTGAAGACTGGATGTTTGAAAATCAAAATCATCAGTCCGACAACACTATAATTGAATATCATTTTCATAAGAGAAAAAAAATAAATAGAGTAATCTATTTTATTAAAAATCGAATATTTGTTAAGTTTATCTCAATAAATCTAACAATTAGATTTTTCCTGAAATGGAAAAAACTACCGAATTCAATGATAGAAAAATATTAATAAATGAAATTAATATCTAAGAAGTTTTCAATTTTGATTACTACTAAAAATCGTTTGGAAGATTTGATTTTTAGCCTGAATAAAATTTCCCATTTAATTAAAGAACACGATGTTGAATGTGTCATTTTTGATGATGGATCAATGGATGGTAGTTCGAATTATATTTCTCAAAATTATCCTGAAATTATTTTACATACCAATAAAAAATCAAAAGGATATTTGTATTGCAGAAATAAAATGCTAAACGAAACCAAAGCTGATTTTGCTATTTCTTTGGATGATGATGCACATTTTATAACACATCAGCCATTAGAAATCATATCTGATTTTTTTACCCAAAATCCTAAAGCAGGATTACTTGGATTTAGAATATTTTGGTCTAAGGAAAATCCTGTTAGTGTATCTTCAAATGATTTTTCTATTCGAGTGAAAAGTTTTGTAGGATGTGCTCATGTGTGGAGAATGTCAGCCTGGAGAGAAATACCAGACTATCCGGAATGGTTTGTTTTTTATGGTGAAGAAGATTTCGCATCATACCAGCTATTTAAAAAAGATTGGGAAATTTATTATTTACCAGAGGTACTTGTTCATCACAGGGTAAATATTGTTGCAAGAAAAAAAAATGCAGATTACAGCCTTCGTTTGAGGCGATCATTGTTTTCAGGATGGAATTTATACTTTTTGTTTTTGCCCGTTAAATATATCCCAAAAAAAATAATATATTCTGTATGGATGCAACTAAAATTGAAAGTTTTTAAAGGAGATTGGGAAGCGCTAAGTGCCCTTTTGCTGGCTGTGATTAATTTATTTTTGGCTTTACCAAAAATCATAAAGAATAGTAACAGATTAAAAGATGCGGAATATATAAAGTATCAAAATTTGGAATCTGCAAAAATATATTGGAAGCCTGGAGAGGAATCATTATAAAAAGAAATATGAGAAACATAGCCATAATTCCAGCAAGAGGCGGGTCAAAAAGATTTCCGGAAAAGAATATTAAACTGTTAGGTAAACAACCACTATTAGTACATTCTATACAATTTGCATTAGAAAACAGAGAAATTATTGATGAGGTATATGTTTCTACTGATAATATATTTATAAAAAAGATAGCTTTAGATAACGGAGCCAAAGTGATTGACAGACCTTCATTGCTTTCAGGTGATTTTGAACCAACTGTTTCAGCTTTGAAACACGTTTTGGAAACAATTAGCCAAAATGTTCAAAATGTAATTTTATTACAACCAACGAATCCTTTACGCCCCAATAATTTGTTGAAAAGATCTTTTAATGAATATCAAAATGGAAATTATGACAGTTTATTTACTGTTTCCAGAAACCATCAAAAATTAGGGAAAATAGCAGAGAATAAGTTTCAACCTTTTAATTATACAATAGGGCAGCGAAGTCAGGATTTGGAACCTCTTTTTTTTGAAAATGGATTGCTGTATATTACTAAAGCTTCTTTAATTTTAAAGGATATTATAATTTCAGAAAATGCTTTCCCTTTCGAAGTAAATCATATTTTTGCAAATGTTGATATAGATATTCAGGAAGATTTAGATTATGCGGAATATCTTTTCAAAAATCAATAACTTAAAAAACATAACTCATTTTATGAATCCATATATAGAAATAGCAGGACGAAAAATAGGATTAGATTTTCCTCCTTTAGTCATTGCAGAAATTGGAATTAACCATGAAGGTTCATTACTGGTTGCTAAAGAAATGGTAGATGCTGCTCATAGGGCAGGTGCTGAAATGGTTAAGCATCAGACTCATATTGTAGAAGATGAAATGAGTGGCGCAGCAAAAAAAGTGATTCCGGGAAATGCAGATGTATCTATTTATGAAATTATGGAGCGCTGCTCGTTAAATGAAGATGATGAACTTGAGCTTAAAAATTATGTGGAGGGAAAAGGAATGATTTTTATATCTACTCCTTTTTCACGTGCAGCTGCGGAACGTTTAAGAAAATTTGATATTCCGGCATACAAAATTGGCTCTGGCGAATGTAACAACTATCCATTATTAGAACATATCGCCTCTTTTGGAAAACCTGTAATTTTAAGTACAGGAATGAATACCATAGAAAGTGTACAGAAAGCCGTTGCTATTTTTGATAAGTATAATGTTCCAGTAGCCCTTTTGCATACCACAAACTTATATCCGACACCAATACATTTAGTTCGTTTTGGGGCTATGACAGAACTACATGAAGCTTTTCAGGATAAAGTTTTTGGCTTGAGTGACCATACCTTAAATAATAATGCTTGTTTGGGAGCAGTTGCTCTTGGTGCCAGTATTCTGGAAAGACATTTTACAGATCATATGCATCGTACAGGTCCTGATATTGTTTGCAGTATGGATGAAACTGCTTGCAAGGAATTAATTATTTCGTCTGCAGAAATAGCATTAATGAGAGGAGGCACTAAAAAACCTGCTTTGGAAGAACAGGTAACTATTGATTTTGCATTTGCAACTGTTTGCTCCATTGCTTCAATTACAAAAGGCGAAAAATTATCCAAAGAAAACATTTGGGTAAAACGTCCCGGGACTGGAAAAATTCTGGCAGAACATTTCAATAATCTAATTGGAAAAACTGCTTTGCGGGATATTAGTAATGATGAACAATTGGATTTTTCTGATTTTGAGTAAATAATTAAATGAAAAAAATCCTTTTCCTAACAGGAACACGTGCCGATTTTGGGAAGATAAAATCACTTATTTCGATTCTGGAAAAACGGCAGGAGTTTGAAGTTTTTGTATTTGTAACCGGAATGCATTTGCAGGAAGTATATGGCTATACTTTGATAGAAATTGAACGCTGCAATTTTAAAAATGTTTTTACCTTCGAAAACCACACGCACGAAACTACAATGGATCTGACATTGGCAAAAACAATTGAAGGATTGTCAAATTATTGCAAAGAGATAAATCCTGATATGATTGTAGTGCATGGTGATCGTGTCGAAACATTGGCAGGAGCGATTGTCGGGTCCCTTAATAATGTTTTGGTTTCGCACATAGAGGGCGGAGAAGTTTCCGGAACCGTGGATGAATTGATTCGGCATAGTGTGAGTAAATTGAGTCACATACATTTTGTTTCAAATAAAGAAGCAGAAAAAAGATTGATTCAAATGGGAGAAATAGAAGAATCTGTTTTCGTAATTGGTTCTCCTGATATTGATATTATGTTTTCTGATAAATTACCAGAATTGACTTCTGTAAAAAAGTATTATGAAGTTTCATTCAAAGAGTTTGCCATTGTTATGTTTCATCCGGTAACTACTGAATTTCCTGATATGCAGAAACATGCTGAAAATTTTGTGTCTTCACTTTTGAAGGACAAGCATAACTACATAGTCATTTTTCCTAATAATGATTTGGGCAGCAAGTTTATCATCAATGCTTATGAAAAGCTAAAACAGAATTCAAGATTCAGAATTTTTCCATCAATTCGTTTTGAATATTTTTTGACATTATTAAAGAATAGTAAATTTATTATTGGAAATAGCAGTGCTGGGATTCGTGAGGCTCCTTATTATGAAATTCCGATTATCAATATTGGAACTCGCCAGCAAAATAGGGCTGTACATTCTGATATTATTAATGTTGATTATTCTGAAAGAAGTATAACTAAAGCACTTTCTAAAATAGAAATTCAAAAAATTAAAAATTCAGATAATGATTTTGGGAAAGGAAATAGTGCTGAATTATTTCTTAAATGTCTCCAAAAATCCGATATTTGGCAGGTCAATCACCAAAAACAGTTTAGAGACATTTAATGCGAAACAAAAAAATTTTTATTTTATTGCCTGACGGAATTGGACTTCGCAATTTTGCTTTTTCTAATTTTTATAAAATTGGCATAGAGAAAAATTTTCAAATTACCTATTGGAATAATACACCCTTTAATTTAACTACGTTAGGATTTGATGAAATTAGAATCAATCAGGCGAAATCAAATCCATTAACAGATAGTTATAAAAACGCACGTAAGCACATCGAACTTAATTTGAGCATTAAAGCTGAAAAAGATGCTGTTTACAACACATATAGGTTTCCTTTTAGATATAAAAAAATAAGAGCAGCCCTAAAAAATCTGATAACTAAGTTTTTAATTGCGACTCATTCTTCAGCAAATGGATTAGAAAAAATTCGTGAAAAAATCAAAAAATTAGAAAGTAGCACACTTTATTATCAAAATTGTGTCAAAATACTTCAAAAAGAAAAACCAGATTTAGTCTTTTGTACTAATCAACGCCCCGTTTTGGCAATTGCTCCTTTATTAGCAGCACAGAAATTAGGAATTCCAACTGCAACATTTATTTTTTCATGGGATAATTTGCCTAAAGCAACCATGGTTATCGAAACTGATTTTTATTTTGTCTGGAGTGAACATATGAAAAAAGAATTACTTCATTATTACCCTTATGTCAAAGAAAATCAAATTTTTATTACTGGGACACCACAATTTGAAAGTCATTTTGATAAACATAAATTAATTTCAAAAGAAGCCTTTTATAAAGAACATCAGCTCGATTTAGACAAAAAATACATTTGTTATTCAGGTGATGATATTACAACTTCCCCAGATGATCCTCAGTATTTAAATGATGTTGCCGAAGCAGTCCGAGAGTTAAATAATCAGGGAAATTCTTTAGGAATTATTTTTAGAAGATGTCCGGTAGATTTTTCTAATAGATATGATTTTGTTTTAGAAAAAAATAAAGATATCATTACATCAATTGTTCCTCTATGGCAAAAAATAGGAGAAGGATGGAACACTATTTTGTCAACTCATGCAGATAGCATACTACAGGTAAATACTATATATCATACTGAAATGGTTATTAATCTCGGATCATCAATGGTATTCGATTATGTGTGTTTTCAAAAGCCATGTGCATTTCTTAATTATGATGTTGAGAACAGAATAGATAAAAATTGGTCAGTTTTTAAAATTTATAATTATATTCATTTTAGATCTATGCCTGATAAAAAAGCAGTTATTTGGCTAAATTCTCCAGATGAAATTGCTAATAAAATTAAACTCGGCTTAGAACAAAAGAATGAAAATGTCAGTAACGCCCAAAACTGGTTCGGTATAATCAATCAGGGTCCGTCAGAAAATTCTTCTAACAAAATTTGGGAAAGTATTGAAGCTGTTTTAAGCCAAAAATTTTAGTACTTTTTTTATAAATTCAAACTAATTTATGTTTTTTAATTCCATAGCATTTGCTATTTTTTTACCAATCGTTTTTTTTCTGTATTGGTTTGTTTTCAATAAAACAAAAAGCACTCAAAATGCATTACTAATTGTTGCGAGTTATTATTTCTATTCCTGTTGGGATTGGAGGTTTCTGTTTTTATTAGTCTTTTCAACCTTTTTAGATTATTACACGGGAATTCAAATTGAGAAAGGCAAATCAGAAAAAAGCCGAAAGTTTTGGTTTTGGCTTAGTATTATTGTTAATTTAGGGTTTTTAGGAATATTTAAATACTACAATTTCTTTGCTTCTTCTTTCTCAGATTTACTAAATTCAGTTGGAGTTAAGGCAAGTCCAATTTTACTCAATGTGATTCTTCCGGTTGGTATTTCATTCTACACTTTCCACGGATTATCTTATGTGATAGATATTTATTACAAACGAATAAAAGCAGAATATAACTTTGTTGATTATTCGTTATTTGTAAGTTACTTTCCCCTTTTAGTAGCCGGCCCAATCGAAAGAGCTACGCATTTATTGCCGCAGGTAAAAGTAAAAAGAGAATTTAATTTTCAAATGGCAAAAGAGGGAGTTTGTCAAATTATTTGGGGATTAGTTAAAAAAATAGTCATTGCCGATAGTTGTGCTACCTATGCGAACGCCATTTTTGATAATTATACCAGCTTAAATTCATTTTCGTTAATATTAGGAGCAGTATATTTTGCATTCCAGATTTATGGCGATTTTTCAGGGTATTCTGATATAGCATTAGGAGTTTCAAAACTATTTGGTTTAGACTTATTAAGAAATTTCAATTATCCATATTTTTCAAGAGATATTGCTGAGTTTTGGCGCCGTTGGCATATTTCACTTTCATCCTGGTTTCGTGATTATTTATATATTCCATTAGGAGGAAGCAAAGGAGGCCTTTGGATGAAAATCAGAAATACATTTATCATTTTTATAGTAAGTGGTTTTTGGCATGGTGCTAATTGGACCTATGTTGTTTGGGGATTTATAAACGCAGTTTACTTTTTGCCTTTACTCTTGTCAAATAGTAATAGAAATAATATGGATGCCATTGTATTGAAGTGGAATTTTGATTCTGCAAAAATAATAATGAGCATTTTGCACACATTTTTATTAACCTGTATAGCCTGGATATTTTTTAGAGCCAGCACAATCACTGATGCTTTTTCATATTTAAAACGTATTATTACAGACAGGCATTTTGGTTCTCAATACCTGGAAAATGAACGTTATAATTATGAATTATTACTATTAATTGGCGTTTTTGTTTTGGTTGAATGGAATAATCGTAACAAAGTCGAACCTCTTTCGGGTAAAAAAAGTTTACTGAAATTGAGCCTTGCTATTGCGGCAATACTTGCATTCGGAACTTATTCAGATTATAAAGAATTCATATATTTTCAATTCTAATGAAGAATTTTTTAATTTATATAGCCAAGATTATTTTTGTAACAATCTTACTGGCTATTGTTTTAGACGGACTTTACAGTGCGATGTTCATACAATGTAAAAACCGAGGAAAGATAGATCAGATTTATAATTCAGAAGGAAGGAAATATGATGTAGTGATTTTGGGTTCATCAAGAGCAAACAATCATTTTGTAGCTCCAATGTTTGAAGAAAAAGGATTAAAAACCTTTAATTACGGCATGAGCGGTTCACATTTATTTGAAACGGCTCTAATGCTAAAACTGATGATAGAAAGAAAATATCAAATTAAGAATGTTATTCTTGAAGCTGATTTAAATCTTTCAGGAATTGACCAGGCTACAGGCATTGCTTCCAGATACCTGCCTTACATTCATGATTGTGAAGTAGTAAAAAACCACTTTGAAACACAAAAAAACTTTAAAGAATTATATTATATCCCATTTTACAGATATATTAAATATGAAATACGAATAGGATTTAGAGAAATGTTCTTTAACAGCATCCATAAAAAAACATCAAGTTTAGATAATTTGGGGTACACTCCTTTAAAGGGTATTGAGGATGGTAATATGAAAAATGATATTGTCAAATTAGAACCATTACCACATAACAAATACTACGAAGAAATTAAAAGTGTTTGTAAAGCAAATAATATAAATTTAATTGTTTTAATGACGCCAATGTGCGAAAATGTAAAGGGAATGGATTATTTTAATAAAGTAAAAAAAACTTATCCCGAAATTCATAATTATGAAAATGCTGTAGTTGAAAACAAATATTTTTCGTCTTGTGGGCATATGAATAATACAGGTGCAAAAATGTTTACAGCAATAATTTTAAAAGATTTTTTTTAAAAAAATAAGATGTTTATGAATATTATATATTTCAATTCTAATGAAACGGTTTTTAATTTACACAACTAAAATAATTATTATTATAATTTTGATTGCAGTTGTATTTGACGGAATTTATACAGCAATTTATATGCGATCTCAGGATCGTGGAAAAATTGAAACTGTTTTTAATTCAAAGGCTGAAAAATATGATGTGATTATCTTGGGTTCATCAAGAGCAAATAATCATTTTATACCACAAATGTTTGAGGATAAAGGTTTGAAAACTTTTAATTATGGAATGAGTGCTAGTCATCTATTTGAAGCTTCACTTATGTTGAAGTTAATGGTAGAAAGAAAGTGGAAAATCAAAAATGTGATTGTTGAAGCAGATCTTAATCTGGCAATTGATCATAGATCTAAACCAATTTCATCAAAGTTTTTACCTTACATTCATAATTCAGCTGTAATAATAGATCATTTTAAAGATGAAGAAAGCTTTAATGAAATGTATTATCTGCCATTTTACAGATATATAAAAGACGATTCTAAAATAGGTTTTAGAGAGGTTTTTTTTACGCTTGTTCATAAAAAAACCAGCGCTTTACAAAATCTTGGTTTTTATCCGTTACAAAAACATAAAAACGCCAACATGAAAAACGATATTGTAAATTTAAATCCGTTGCCTCATAATAAATCTTACGAAGAAATTAAAGCAATATGCAAAGCAAATAATATTAATCTGATTGCTGTAATGACACCAATGTGCGAAAACGTAAAAGGATTGGACTATTTTGATAAAGTAAAAAAGTTATATCCTGAAATTCATAATTATGAAAACGCAGTAACAGAAGATAAGTATTTTTCTTCTTGCGGCCACATGAACGATGTAGGAGCCAAAATGTTTACAGCAAAAATTTTAAAAGATTTTTTTAATAAATAATTTCTCTTAAAGTTTTTTTGAAAATGATAACATACAGTAAAATAGGCAAAAAAGGACATTTGGGAAATCAACTTTTTCAAATTGCATCTACTATTGGTCTTGCTGTTTCAAATAAGCACGAATTCGCTTTTTCAAAATGGAAATATCAGGAATATTTTAAAAACAAATTACCCCTTTTAGCATTAGATCTTTCAAGTTTCATAAATGTTGAAGAGAAAGAATATAATTTTTATCAGTGGCACTTACATTTAGAAAATTATGATGTTTCAGGCTGGCTTCAAACTGAAAGATATTTTGATAAAGGATTAACCAAACATTATTTTGAATTTTCAGATTCTTTAATCGATAAAATTAAAAACTTATATAAGAATGTTTTTGCCAAACGGACCATTCTGCTTTCAATTCGAAGAGGTGATTTTGTAAATCATCCCGATTATTTTCAGCTACCAATTAACTATTATCTAAATAGCCTGGATAATTTTTTTCCCGATTGGGAATCTTGTAATTTGATTGTTTTGAGTGATGATGTTAAATATTGTAAATTTCATTTCTCGTTTTTACAAAATGCTTTTTTTGGAGATGGATTAAATGGAATTGAACAACTTTGTCTGGGATCATTGTGTGACGATTTTATAATTAGCAATTCAACTTTTTCCTGGTGGACAGCTTGGCTGGGCGAAAAAAGTGACTCTAAAATAGTAAGACCATTGAAGAATTTTGATGGCTTGAAAAGTAAGGAACTTAACGATAAAGATTATTATCCCGAAAGATGGATATGCTATGATCATTTAAATGATAGAATTAATTTAAAAGATACATTTATTGCTATACCAAAAAAAATACAATTTTAGAGAATTATTTACACCATAATTTTACCTTTAATAATAGTGATCAAATAATAAAATTTGACACCCATCCTTTTTTAAATTTGGAAAGTGAAGGGCAATTATTAGTTATTTATGATTGCATTTTACCGCCTTTTCTTATTTATTCTGTAAGTAAAAATAAGCTTGATTGTATTGGATATTTAAAAGGAAATTTTTTGAATATTTCTAAATACCTTGACAAAGATCATTTTAAAAAACAGTTTGATTATGGATTATTTTCAAAAATTTTGAGCAAGAAAAATAAGCAATCCAACACAATACTTTTTCTTTTGATCCAAAGTAAAACAAATAAAATGCATTTTACTTTAAATAAAAATCCTTTACATATATTTAAGACTGAAAAAAAACAATTTTCTGTTTTTAACTCGTATGCTGGAAAGATTAAAGGATTTCCTGAATGTCACTATTATTTTAAAACTCAAAAGAGAAAAATAATATTTTTTTTCAAAAGCAATATTAAAGCCCTAATCAAACCCTTTAAAAAGTAATACATGCATATCAGTTTTATAACATCCCATTTTCCTTTTTACGATGCCAAAAGTGTTGGAGGTATAGGAACAAGTATAAAAAATTTGGGTGATGAATTGATTCGTTTAGGTCATAATGTAACTGTTTTTGTTTATGGACAAAATAAGGATGAAAAATTTATTGAAAACGGAATCTGTATTGTAAAAATTAGAAATGTTAAGTTTAAAGGTTTTTCATGGTATTTGACAAGAAAAAAAATACAGAATAGGATTATAGAGGAACACAAAATTTCTGAAATTAATATAATTGAAACTCCGGATTGGGAAGGTATTACATCATTTATAAATTTACCTTTTCCTATTGTTGTACGATTAAATGGATCAGATACTTACTTTTGTCATTTAGACCATCGTAAAGTAAAATGGATTAATAAATTTCATGAAAAAAGAACTTTAAAAAAAGCTGACGGTCATTTGTCTGTAAGTAAATACACGGCCGATTTAACTAATATTATTTTTGGTTTAAATAATAATTATACTATTATACCAAATGGAATTAATGTTGAAAATTTTAGAAAAAAAAATCAGTCTAATTATAATAATCAAATTATTAAAAATCAAACAATATTATATTTTGGAGGTTTAATTAGAAAAAAAGGGCTTTTAGAAGTGCCTCATTATTTCAATATAGTAAACGAAAAGTATCCTGAAGTTCAATTGATTTTAGTTGGGAAAGATATGCCTGATAAGATTAGTGGAAATGATTCAACTTTTGAAATGATGAAGGTTTTGTTTTCAAAAAAATCTTTAGAAAAAGTTATGTTTTTAGGAAGTGTTCCATATAAGGAAATTACAGAACATATTGAAAATTCCAGTCTTTGTATTTTTCCCTCTTATGCAGAAGCTTTACCTGTATCATGGTTGGAGGCAATGGCTATGGAAAAAGCAATTGTTACTTCTGATATTGGGTGGGCAAATGAAATTATTACTGATGGAGAAAGTGGTTTTTTAGTGCATCCTCAAAAGCATGTCATTTTTGCTGAAAGGATATTAAAATTATTACAAGATGAAAAGTTTTGTACACAGATGGGGTTAAATGCCAGAGAAAGAATTAAAGAGCGATTTACTACTGATAAATTAGCCACAAAAAACATTAATTTTTATCAAAAAATAATAAGTCAAAAAAAATAAAAAATAATGGTAGTTGTTTATCACAAAGGTAATAAAGTTGTTTCCGTAAGTAATGTCAATCAAAGCCTGCCTTTTGGGAATAAAAATATTGCAAAAACTCTATATGAAGTTGCAACTGATTTTCCTGAGGAATTAATTATTTGGTGTCATTTAGAATTGAAATCAAAATTGAATTCTTCAGAATTTCAAACAATTTTCCATCACCAAAAGATAATGGCATCTTACAATCCTTTTAAAAAGTCGATTTTGTCAGAATCAATTGAATATGTTGAAGAATCCCCATTTTTAAATATTAATAAAAAAGTCACATATCCAACCTGGCAAATGAGCAGTTGTGTTGGAGGTATACATGCTAAAGTATTATTAGCCTTAAAGAAAGAAATTAGCATTTCAGATGATTTTAATTATTTTTTGCTGTCGTTAGCAAAACTGGCAATGCCAAAAGGTCTTTTGTGTTGTTCTGAACCTATGTTATTAAAACAAGTTTCCTGTGAGATCACGAAACAAAAGAAAAGTAATTTTTTATTATTTCGATTTGTAAAACAACATTATAAAACACGTTGGGCTTTTTTATTATTTTTGAATTTGTTCATATATGAAAAAAAGATTCTATTATTGCCATTGTTTAGTTCATTATTTTATTTTCGAAGAAAGTTGAATAATAATTTGTTAGAAAGTATCGAGGTGCAATCAACAAAAAAGGTACTTGATTTAGGAACGGTAGATGTTATCATTCCTACGATAGGAAGAAAAGAATATTTATATGATGTTTTAAAAGATTTGTCTGTACAGACTCATTTGCCAAAAAATGTAATTATCGTAGAACAAAATACAAATCCCGATAGTGATTCTGAGCTTGATTATCTTACAAATCAAAGTTGGCCATTTGTAATTAAACATACATTTACACATCAGGCAGGGGCTTGTAATGCAAGAAATATAGCTTTGTCACAAGTAATGAGTGAGTGGGTTTTTTTAAACGATGACGATAATAGATTTGAGTCGGATTTGATTGATGAAACTCTTAAAAATTGCGTAAAATTTGGAAGTAAAGTAGCAAGTAATTCTTATTTGAAAATTAACGAAAAGACAAAAAACAATAACGTACATCAGGCAGCTATCTTTGGATCGGGAAATAGTTTTATTTCAAGTTCTCTTTTAAAAAAAGTTTCTTTTAGAATGGGATTTGAATTTGGTTATGGAGAGGATAGTGATTTCGGAATGCAATTAAGAAATTCAGGAGAAGACGTTCTGTTTTTTCCTAATCCGGAAATTACACATTTAAGCGCTCCAATGGGTGGTTTTAGGACAAAACCGGTTTTAGCCTGGCAAAATGAGATCGTTCAGCCTAAACCTTCTCCAACTATTATGTTATTCAATCAATTACATCTAACCACTAAGCAAATCAATGGATATAAAACAATATTATTTTTTAAGTTTTATCGGGTTCAAAAGATTAAAAATCCAATTCGATATTGGAGCAATTTTAAAAAACAATGGTCACAAAGTTTGTTTTGGGCTAATCAGTTAAAGAATAAAAGATGAAATTTTCAGTAATTGTATGTACTTACATGCGTCCTGAATCCTTACTTGATTTATTACACTCTGTTAAAAATCAATTATTGTATCCGGATGAAATATTAATTATTGATGGTTCGTCAAATCAGGAAACAGAAACTGTTTTGAAAAATAATAAATTTCGAAATCTTAAATATTTTTTAGTTTCTGATAAAGATAAGGGATTGACAAAACAACGAAATTTCGGAATATCTAAAGTAGCAAATGACTCAGAAATTATTTGCTTTTTAGACGATGATACAGTTTTAGAAATAGATTATTTTTCCGAAACTATAAAAACATTTGAAGAAAACAATGATGTTTCAGGAGTTGGTGGTGTTGCAATTAATGAATATAAATGGAAGCTTCAGGAAAAGCACAAACTGTATAATAAAAACAAGTATTATCTGTTTGAAGGTTACTATTATAAAGAAGGAATACGAAATGTTGTACGAAATTATTTAAGACTTGCTTCTAATCTGAGACCTGGAAGAATGCCGGGTTACTCACATGGAAGAACATGCGGATTTCCCATGACAGGAAAAATATATGATGTCGATTTATTGATTGGAATGTCAATGTCGTTTAAAAAAGTTGTTTTTAAAAACATTAAGTTTTCGAAATTTTTCGAAGGATACGGATTGTATGAAGATGCTGATTTTAGTTTGAGAGCGTTGAAATTTGGAAAAAACGTAATTAACACAAAAGTCAGGTTAAGTCATTTTCACGATCAATCCGGTCGTCCAAACCGATACCAATATGGAAAGATGGTTATAAGAAACGGATGGTACGTCTGGAGAATTAAAAACCCAACCCCAAACATTAAAGATCGTTTTAAATGGAATTCGATTACAATATTGTTAACGTTAATTAGATATAGTAATATCATTAGCGGTAGTAACAGAAAAGCAGCTCTTACTGAAGCGTTGGGCAGAACAATAGGATGGTGGAGCTTGCTCTTTACTAAACCAAAATCTAAATAATGAATTTCCTAATAATTACTCATGTCAATCATAAAAAGAAAAATAATCTTTATTTTGGCTACGATCCGTATATCAGAGAAGTAAATATTTGGCTAAAGTTTGTAGATAAATTAATTGTTATAGCACCTTTAGGAGATTGTAGTCCAACACCTATTGATGGCTTTTATGACCATAATTCTATAGATTTTAGGCAAATTCCATCTTTTAGTTTTATTAATTTTAAAGAGATTTTTTTTGCTTTGTTAAATTTTCCTGTAATCATTTGGAAGATATTTTCTGCCATGAAAATTGCTGATCATATTCACTTACGCTGTCCTGGCAATATGGGATTATTGGCATGTTTTGTTCAGATTCTATTCCCAAACAAGATCAAAACAGCCAAATACGCCGGAAACTGGGATCCCAAAGCTAAACAGGCATGGACCTATAAATTACAGAAATACATTTTGAATAATACATTTTTAACTCGTAACATGAAGGTTCTGGTTTATGGGGAGTGGGATAATCAATCTAAAAATATAAAACCATTTTTTACTGCCAGCTATTCAGAATCTGAAAAAGAAATTATTCAGAAAACAACTTTTGAGACCGGTATCCATTTTATTTTTGTGGGGAGTTTAGTCTCTGGTAAAAATCCAATGTATGCTGTAAAATTAATTCATGAGTTGATTAAGGAGAATGATAAAGTTACATTGAATATATATGGCGAAGGTTCCGAAAGAGCATCTCTGGAAGACTATATCAGAAATAATCATCTGGAAAATAATATTGTTTTGCATGGTAATCAGGACAAGGAAATAGTAAAAAAAAACTATCAGCAAAGTCATTTAGTTATTTTGCCATCAAAAAGCGAAGGCTGGCCAAAAGCTATTGCCGAAGGAATGTTCTGGGGTTGTGTTCCCATAACAACACCGGTTTCATGTTTGCCTTTTATGTTGGATTCCGGAAATCGGGGTTTGTTATTAAAAATGGATTTGGAAGCTGATAAACACCAGGTCATTTCTATTTTGAGAGACAGAGAAAACTTTGATTTGAAAAGTAAACGAGCACTCGAGTGGTCACAAAAATATACAACAGATAGTTTTGAAATCGAAATAGAAAAGCTTTTGAAATGAGAATTGTACAAATTATAGATTCACTTGAAATTGGTTGAGCAGAACGTATGGCAGTAAACTATGCTAATGCTCTGAGCAAAAAAATAGAGTTCTCAGGTTTGATAGCGACCAGAAAAGAAGGACTTTTAAAGAATAAAATAAATGATAATGTTTCTTATTTGTTTTTAAAAAAGAATGGGGCAATTGATTTAGCTTCAATTTTCAGATTAAGGAAATTTATAAAAGCCAATAATGTCAGTCATATTCATGCACACAGTTCTTCTTTTTTTATCTCCGTTTTAGTAAAATTTACTTTGCCGAAAGTGAAAATAATCTGGCATGACCATTATGGAATTTCGCAGGATTTAAAGTCCAGGAAAAATATAGTTTTAAAATTGTCTTCTTATTTTTTTACCGGAATTATTGCAGTAAATTCAGCTTTAAAAGATTGGGCAAAAACGTATTTGTTAAATTCTAAAGTAATTTATTTTCCGAATTTTATTGATTTTTCAAATGATAATGCAGAAAAAATTGAATTAAACGGATATGAGGGGGAAAGAATTATTTGCGTTGCCAATTTAAGACCGCAAAAAAATCATAAATTGTTACTTGAAGCTGCAAGTGTAGTTATTAATAAATATCCTGACTGGACTTTTCATCTTTTTGGAAAAGATTTTGAAGATATTTATTCTTTGGAAATAAAAAGCATAATTAAAGATTTGAAATTAGGGAAAAATGTGTTTTTGTACGGATCAACAAATAACATTTCGTCTGCTTTAGAACAATGCAATATTGGAGTGTTACCTTCTTTATCAGAAGGCTTGCCTTTAGCCTTACTGGAGTATGGAAAACATCAACTCCCTGTTATTGCAACTAATGTTGGGGAAATAGATAAAATAATCATTTCTGAAAATGAAGGAATACTAATTGAATCTAATAATGTGAAAGAACTGATTCAGGCCATAAATAAACTTATTGGGGATGAAACTTATCGAAACCAGATAGCTGCAACACTACATAAAAAAATAGAAACGGATTATAGTGAAAATAATATTGTAGAACAATATTTGATATGGCTGCAATCTTTGACTAATTTTGGCAAAAAAGTTTCAAAATAGAATGAAAAATAATTTGTTTTCCTATACTTCTCTTGTTATACTTCATTTAGCTATTGCCCTTGCTGTTTTTGCGATTCCTTTCTTGTCTAAAATTTATGCACTTTTGATTTCCGTTTTAGGAGCTCTATATGTTTTTGGAACTAGAAATAAAAACAATGAAGTGCTTTTAGTTGCAGGATATTTAGTGGGTGTAGAAGTTTTTTTAAGAATGACCGGAGGAAATTTTAATAATGAATATATAAAAGTGAGTGTGATCTTTTTTATGCTGATGGGTATGGCGTATAGTGCCTTTTCTGTGAGTTCATTTATTTATGGTTTTTTTCTTATATTATTGATACCTGGTATTTTAATGACAGCCGCATTAGCTGATGTTTCAACTGATATAAAAAAAGCAGTAATATTTAATATATCGGGTCCGGTTTGTTTGGGGATTTCAGCAATTTATACTTATAAAAGAAAAATTTCTTTTTCTACTTTACAAAATATTGTTCAATTAATTGGACTTCCTATTATTACGACTACAGCTTATTTGTTTTTATATAATCCAAGCGTTCAGGACGTTGTCACAGGAACACAGTCCAATTTTGAAACGTCTGGTGGCTTTGGTCCTAATCAGGTGTCTACCATATTAGGATTAGGAATGTTTGTGTTTTTTGCTCAATTAATTTTATTTTCAAAATCAAAGAAAATGCAGTTATTAAATGGAGCTTTAGTATTACTTATAAGCTACCGGGCTATTGTTACGTTTTCTCGCGGCGGAGTTATAACAGGTGCTGTAATGATATTAGGATTATTGATTCTACTTTATTTTTATTCCGATATTAAGACAAAGTTTAAATTAACCCTTGTGGCTGTATTGACAGGATTTTTAGCTTTATCGGTATGGACGTATAGCTCTTCTCAAACTTCAGGTCTAATAGACAAAAGATATGCTAACGAAGATGCAGCTGGAAGGGTAAAAAAAGACAAATTAGGCGGACGTGAAGCTATTATGAATGCTGAAATGGATTTGTTCTATAATAATCCAGTAACTGGAGTTGGAGCCGGTCTGGGAAAAGAAAATAGAAAAAATATGATCAGCGAAGATGCTGCATCGCATAATGAAGTAACCAGAATGTTAAGTGAACACGGATTATTCGGATTATTTGGATTGATTATACTTTTTATAACTCCATTTTTCTCATATATTAATAATAGGCAGCATTTTTACTTTTTATCATTTTACTTTTTTTGGCTGCTTACAATTAATCATGCCGCTATGCGTACTGCCGCACCTGCTTTTGTATATGCATTGACTTTGCTTACTGTTACTAATATTAAAGCAAATGATTCAGTAAATAGGGAAAATAGTACATATAGGTAATGTCTTCTGCCAATTAATTAATACATTTGTTTTTGTGATTTTAAATTCCCCAAATTTAAAAAAGGCAAACTTAACCAAGAACTAAAATATGCTACAGAAAAACAAAATGCATTTCGAAATATCGGAACGCAGGGTATTGCTTCACTTTTTTGATGCTGTGTTCATAGTAAGTGCATTGTATTTGTATGGGCAAATGTTTGATTACAAATATTTTAACTTCCGGGATGGTAATTGCTCCTCTATTATTTTGCTTGTTTTTTATGTCAATATATTCGGTGCAATCTTCGAAATGTATAATTTACAAGTTGCAAGCAATCAATTTCAGATTCTTAGAAGTGTTGTTCTAACCGCAACAACTACCGTTTTAATTTACTTATTTACACCCGTTCTATCGCCGGAACTTCCTAAGCATAGGTTAACTATATTGATTTTTTATATTGTTGTCCTTTCGGCATTACTAATTTGGCGTTTTTTTTACGTCTACTTTCTTGCCTCTAACCGTTTTTCACAGAATGTAGTTTTGATATGTGGCAGTAATCAGGTTGAAGAGCTTGTTATTGGACTGGAAAATGTAGATCCTCATTATAAAATTATTGGTTTTATTAATTCAGATTCCATATTGGAAGAAAATAGCCACAGTAATTATGTAAAAGAAATTAATAAAGGTGAACTTGAAGCTTTTGTGAAATTAAATAATGTTTCTGAAATTGTTATAGCTTCTCAAAAAACAGACGGTATAACAGCCGATGTGTATCAACAGCTGCTTCATTTATTAGAATGCGGAAATATAATCAGAGAATATACTCAGGTGTATGAAAGTAAGACCCAACGAATTCCAGTACATTATATTTCAAGGGATTTTTATCGGTTTTTCCCATTTAGCAGAAGTAATAATAATAAATTATACTTATTATTGGTTAGGTTTCTTGATTCTGCTTTTTCCGTAATCGGTTTAATATTTAGCCTGATATTAATCCCTTTTATATTTGTTGGAAATTGTATTGGGAACAAAGGAAGCTTGTTTTATACACAGGAACGTGTGGGTAAAAATGGTGTTGTTTTTAAAATTTATAAATTTCGAACAATGGTAGAAAATTCAGAATTAAACGGAATCGTGTTTGCCACTTCGAATGATAAAAGAGTTACACCGTTTGGCAAATTCATGCGTAAGACAAGAATAGATGAATTTCCTCAGTTTATCAATGTTTTAAAGGGAGATATGGCTGTGATTGGGCCAAGGCCTGAAAGACCGTTTTTTGTGAAAGAAATTGCTGAAATTATGCCTTTTTATGAAACGCGTCACGTAATTAAACCCGGGCTTACAGGATGGGCACAGGTTAATTATTCTTATGGAGAGTCTATAGAAGAAAGTTTGATAAAACTGCAATACGACTTATATTATATCAAACACAGAAGTATTTTTCTGGACCTAAGCATCACTTTCAAGACTATTACGACAGTTTTGTTTTACAGAGGCCAATAAACTAAATTATTATTGGGATTCTCTTTTTATTCCGAATAGCGACTCTTGCCAAAACTACTCCGCTAGTTATAATTATCGGTAGAATTATAAAAAAATAAGCTTTGTTAATTATGAAAAAAGTATATATAATTAATAAGATTAAATGCAGTAGAGCCAATTGATAGGTTCCTTTTTTATTATTCACTGCTGATAAAATAATTAAAATCAGCAAAAAAGGGCTAAATAAAAGTACATTGTAGTTCATTGCCAACTCCTGGTGCAGCGAATAAAATCCCATAAAAACAAAAAATATTCCCATCACGGATAAAATGAAAAGATAAATCTTATCTACAAATCTTTTGTTGATGAAAAGGATAAGAGCCAGTAAAATGATGTAGCTATATATATTATTCCACCAGGAAGTGTGTGTTTCTTTTTCAAAATTCAAAATCGTATTGCTCTTGCCTGCCAGAAGCCTATTTTGAAAAACTGATTTTTCCAGGCTTTTCTTTAATTCAAAAGGCAAAAATATCTTAGTCCCAAGTTGGTCAACCTTTGTTCCAAAGATGATACTGGTACCTAATTTTTCATAAAAATGGCCATCAAAATAAGGAAATAAAATACTTCTGTAGGTTTTGTCGACATCTTCTTTTTTGGTAATTACTTCCTGATTTAATGATTTGTTGATGATATCAACTACCATCGAGGTGCAGTTTTTGTCTATGAATTTATAAGTGTAGTAACGGTTTTCAGTAAGCAGATTTGCATTCAGGTTGTCAAATATTTTCTGTTTAAAATCCTGATCTATTAATAATTCCTGCTCATAAACACTTCTTTTTTCTTCTGTGTAATCTTTTATAAAATCAATGTAGGAATGAACAATGGCAAAGTATTGTAAATCTCCTTTTGCAAATTTGGCCACAAAGTTAGGAGTCCTAAAATCAAAAGCACCATAGTTATAAACGACATCTATATTGTTTAAAGTGTCCTTTACACGAATTGCAGTATGTCCGAAATAAGAATAGGTTTCATTGCCCAAACCACAGGTTATAACGCTAATTCTGGCTTTCTCAGATAAAGGTAAATTTTGGCCAAACCCTGAATTTAAACTAAAAAAAGATAGTAAAATAAAAACTGCTTTCCGAAATGATAATCCTTTCATGATTTGATTTTATAATTGAAATTTACCTAAAGATGCCCAGATCTACTTTTAAGGAAAATATATTAGAATACAGCGCTGTACTCTGGTTTCCTAAATCGGTTAAGGCATAATCAACCTGAATGCCCTTGTATTTAAAACCAAGTCCGATATTGGGCTGGAAATTTAATTTTTCAGAATTGTCTAATTGGGTAACATTTTGAAAATTACCTGCACCTGCTCTTAAAAACACAAGATCTGTGTATCCGAATTCAAATCCAACTGCAGGATCTATACTTACAATTTTTGATGAAATAATATCGTTGGTTTGCTCAAAACGCATGTTGAGGTTGGTAGCAACCAAAAGGCTCGTTTCATTATGAAATTCAAATTTTCGGGCAACTCCCAATTGTGCTTTCGGTAATGTGATTTCAGTACTTTCCGGTAATTCCTGATTTTCTCCGGGAATAGCATCAGCAATTTTTTTATACTCTTCTTCGTCAATATTCCAAATATTATAAGTTGTGGTAATATCGCGAAGCATTAAGCCGAATTTCCATTCGTTTCTTTCAAATTGCAATCCGAAATCAAAACCAAATCCCCATGAATTGGCAAATTTTCCAATTACCCTTCTGATTATTTTAGCATTGATACCGTATTGAAAACCTTCAATTGGTAATTCTCTGGCATATGAAAAAGTAAAACCATAATCAGCAGTTGAAAATAAACTAATCCTGTTGTAATCTATATTACCCTGACTATCGATTAATTCTGTGGTATCCAAAATATCATCTACACCAAAACGGATCATTGAAATTCCCCAGGCACTTCTGTCATCAATTGGAATTGCATATCCAATATAATCGTATTGGGCAATATTGGCAAAGTAGCTGGCATGCATTAAGGAAATTTGATGATCTTCAAGGTGTGTCAGACCGGCAGGATTCCAATAAACAGAATTCACATCATTCGTCGAAGCTACCAACGCACTCGACATTCCTAATGCAGCTGCGTCGACACCAATATTCATAAATTCATTTGAATATTTTCTAACAGTTTGCCCATAATGTGTCAGGCTGCTGCCAATTAATAAAAGCACAAAAAGTTTCTTCAATGGATGATTTTTTTACAAACCAAAGTCTGTTTTAATTTTTACCAAAAATATAATTTTTTGTCGAGGTTATTTCTTCCTTTTCATAAATAATACATAAGCCGGAATTTAGAATAAAAAACTCTCTGAAAAACGCATATAACATTGACTTATTATGCTAAATTTGCTTTCGTTACTTTCAAAATTATAAAAGATGAATATTAAAAAACACATTCCTAATTTAATTACGTTACTGAACCTTTTTTGTGGCTGTATTGCTGTTGTTTATGTGTCAGAAGCTATTCAGACAAATGATTCTTCCAACTATCTGCTGGCTTTTTATTTTGTTTGTTTAGGAATTTTTCTTGATTTTTTTGATGGTTTTTTTGCCCGACTTTTTAATGTGTCGAGTCCTTTGGGCTTACAATTGGATTCTTTGGCAGATATGGTGACCAGTGGAGTGGTGCCGGGTTATGTTATGTACAGCATGTTTGCCAATAGTGGACATGAAATGGGAACAAACGCTTTTATTCCGTTTTTGGGATTTATTATAACATTAGGATCGTGTTATCGTCTGGCGAATTTTAATATAGATACACGACAAACGGATTCTTTTATTGGTCTGCCAACTCCGGCGAATGCTTTATTTATTTTAAGCCTTCCCCTCGTTATTAAATTTTCTGATTCTTTAGTGATACTTGAAATTCTAACCAATCAGTGGATTTTATTAGGGATTACATTATGCAGCGCTTATATTCTGAATGCAGAAATTCCTTTGTTTGCATTAAAAATTAAAAAATTCAATCTGAAAGACAACCTAATGCAGGTATTCTTTCTGTCGATTTCTATTATTTTGGTGTTATTACTTCATTATACTGCGATTCCATTAATTATTATTTTTTATGTTTTGCTTTCTGTTGTAAATAATAAGTTTTTCAAAAAGTAGTTTTTATCTGAATGAAAAGAAAAACAACTTCTCGAAGAACTACCTACAATCGAAAAGCTAAACCAAATAAATCCATTTTTGGCAGGGCACTGCGATTCGCTGTTGTGACAGGTTTGGGTTTGCTTTTTTTGTTTGGTATTTATCATTATCGTGATGGTCTTGCGTATTATCTGGGATTTAAATCTGATAAGGTTTTAAGCGAAGATGAAGTTGATAAACATCTTTCGGACGTTCGGAATATTCAGGTTCTGGAGAAACACAAAGGGAAAGTTGTAGGTATTGATGTTTCTGAATTTCAGGGAATTATTGACTGGGATGAGATAGAAATATTTGAAGAAAAATACCCTGTACATTTTGTTTTTATTCGTGCGACTGCCGGCAATAACAAGGTTGACAGACAGTTTAAAAAAAATTGGAACGGTGCTAAAGACAATAAAATTATTCGTGGAGCTTATCACTATTACCGTCCAAATGAAAATTCTATTGAACAGGCCAATCTTTTTATTAAAACGGTAAAATTACAAAAAGGAGATCTTCCGCCTGTTTTGGATATTGAAAGATTACCCAAAAATCAATCTTTGGACAGTCTTAAAATAGGATTGAAAAGATGGCTGAACAAGGTTGAAAATCACTATCAGGTCCGCCCAATTATTTATACAGGAGAACGTTATTACGGTGATTTTTTGAAAGAAGAATTTGGAGAATATTTATTCTGGATTGCGAACTACAACTTCTACAGGGAAAAAATAGAAGACGACTGGCTGTTTTGGCAGTTTACCGAAAAAGCATCTTTGCCGGGAATCAAACATCGTGTTGATGTGAATATCTATAACGGTGATTTAGAGCAGCTGCAATTTATAACTGTGGAGTAAAGTGTTCAGTGTTCTACAACTGATTACTTCTTTCTAAAATTCAAGTTTCTTTTTACGTAATTCAAAATTTTGTCCCAAATAAACACGGCGAACCATTTCATCCTCTACTAATTCTTCAGGAATACCAGCTTTTAGAATTCCACCTTCAAACATCAGGTACGTTTTGTCTGTAATTGCTAATGTTTCCTGAACGTTATGATCGGTAATCAGAATTCCTATGTTTTTGTTTTTTAATTGAGCCACAATTCTCTGAATATCCTCTACAGCAACAGGGTCAACTCCTGCGAAAGGTTCGTCCAATAAAATAAATTTCGGATCCGTAGCTAATGCGCGGGCTATTTCGGTACGGCGTCGTTCTCCTCCCGAAAGTAAATCACCACGATTGGTGCGAATATGTTCTAAACTAAATTCCTCAATAAGACTTTCCATTTTGGCAATTTGTTCTTCTTTGGAAAGTTTGGTTAATTGTAATACACTCAGAATGTTGTCCTCTATGCTTAATTTTCTGAAAACTGATGCTTCCTGAGCCAAATAACCAATTCCTTGTTGGGCACGCTTGTACATAGGATAATCAGTAATATTCAAATCGTCAAGATAAATATTTCCTGAATTTGGTTTTACCAATCCTACAATCATGTAAAAAGAAGTCGTTTTACCGGCACCGTTCGGGCCTAAAAGACCTACGATTTCCCCTTGATTAACTTCAACGGAAATTCCTTTTACAACACTTCGTCCTTTGTAGGTTTTTATTAAGTTATCGGCTCTTAGCTTCATTTTTGTTTAATTAGATAATGTGTCAATTAGATAATAAGATAGTTGAATTCCGTAGAAATATATCTTTTATCTTTTGAGAGAGTAAAATAAGTTAAAATATATTAATCAATTAAGAGAATTAACAAATCATGTTTAAAATTATCTAATGGATTAATTATCTCATTTTCTAATTACCAGCCTCTTCCAAAGCTTCCCAAAATTCGTAGGCTCTTCTTAAATGCGGAATTACAATCGTACCGCCAACCAATGTAGCAATTCCCATGGCTTCCATCATTTCTTCTTTTGAAACTCCTTCTTTAAAGCTGGTTTCCAAATGATATTTTACACAGTCATCACAGCGCAAAACGGCTGATGCAACTAATCCCAGAAGCTCCTTGGTTTTAACATCAAGAGCGCCTGGAGCATAGGCATTAGTATCGAGGTTAAAGATACGTTTTACAATTTTATTATTGTCAGCCAGCAGCTTCTCGTTCATTTTAGAACGATAGTCATTAAACTCTTGAATGATTTCAGACATTTTCTATGTTTTGATTTTTATAAACAATTTTTGAAATTAGAATACTCACCTCGTAAATTACTAACATTGGAATAGCCACAATAGTCTGGCTCACTACATCCGGAGGCGTAACAATTGCCGCTACAATAAGTATGATCACAACAGCGTATTTCCAGTATTTTCGGAGGAAAGTTGGAGTTACTAATCCTAATTTGGTCAGGAAATAGATAATTATCGGTAATTCAAAAAATAATCCTCCTGCCAATAGACTTGTTTTTACCATTCCCATATATGAACTCAAAGTAAACTGATTTTGTACGACATCACTAACAGAAAATGTAGCCACAAAATTTACCGACATCGGAATTACAACATAGTAACCAAATATTACACCCATGAAAAAAAGCAACGAGGAGGCAAAAATAAAGAGTTTCGCATTTTTTCTTTCTTTTTCATATAATGCCGGGCTGATGAATTTCCATATTTCCCATAGTATGTAGGGAAAGCCTAAAATAAATCCAGCCAAAACACACATCCATACAAAAATATTGACCTGTCCTTCCATTTCTGTATTCTGAATGATAAAATTCATTTCAGTAATGCAAATACTATCTGCAAATCCTAATTGATGGGAAAGGTCACAAAACCATTGATAGGTGAAAAATGTTGGTCTTGTAGGTCCTAGCAAGATAACATCAAATAAGTAATCACTAATAAAATAAGTGAAAAAAGCCATTACAAGAACTGCAATTGTACTTCTTACCAATAACCATCTCAGTTCTTCAAGATGATCTAAAAACGACATTTCGCTAAGGTTTTTCTTTGCCATTATATAATTCCCTCTTTTAAAATGTCATGTAAATGGAGAACGCCTTTATATTCTCCGTTATCTGAAACAATCAATTGTGTTATAGAAAAGTCCTCCAGGATATTTAATGCGTCAACCGCCATTGTTTCTGAAGTTACCATTTTTGGATTTTTTGTCATTATATCTTTGGCTGTTAAGTCTGTAAAAGTGTCCCTGTCATTCAGCATTCTTCTGATGTCTCCGTCGGTGATGATTCCAATAATTTTATCGTTTTCAATAACCGCAGTTACACCTAATCTTTTTTCGGATATTTCAAAAATAACTTTTTTGATTGAGGTATCTGCAGCAACCATTGGTTTTAATGAGTTTTCAATCATATCTTTTACCCTGAGCAATAATTTCTTGCCTAAAGCACCGCCAGGATGATACACGGCAAAATCTTCCGGTTTAAAATCCCGCATTTCCATCAGACATACTGCTAAAGCGTCACCCATAACCAATTGGGCTGTAGTGCTGTTGGTAGGCGCAAGGTTGATAGGGCAGGCCTCCATGTCAACAGTAGTATTCAATACATAATCAGATCCTTTTGCAAGAGATGAGGTGATGTTTCCTGTCATTCCAATAAGGATATTTCCAAAACGCTTCAATAAAGGAATTAAAGCCTTGATTTCTGGGCTGTTGCCGCTTTTTGAAATGCATATTATGATGTCGGCGTTTTGTATCATTCCCAAGTCTCCGTGAATCGCTTCGGAAGCATGTAAAAACATAGAAGGTGTTCCTGTAGAGTTGAAAGTTGCTACCATTTTTTGTGCAATAATGGCGCTTTTTCCAATTCCTGTTACAATTAAACGTCCTTTTGTTTTATAAATACGTTGCACAGCTTCGTAAAAATTCTCGTCCAGGAAGTCAATAAGTTTTGTAATCGCCTCGCTTTCAGAAAGAATTGTCTTTTTTGCGATAGCTAATATATTTTCTTTTGTTATCAAAACAGGAAAGTTAAAATTTGTGAGTGTGAAAGAAATTTGTATCTTTATGATGCAAATTTATACAAAATACCATAAAATAAAGAATGAATTCAAACGAAATTGAAATACATAAAGAATTAAAGAAGTATTTCGGCTTTAGCCAATTTAAGGGTTTGCAGGAGCAAGTCATTACCAGTATCCTAAATAAAAAAAACACGTTTGTTATTATGCCTACTGGCGGCGGAAAATCTCTTTGTTATCAATTACCCGCTTTAATTCAGGATGGAACAGCTATTGTTGTTTCTCCTTTGATTGCACTGATGAAGAATCAGGTTGATGCAATCAGAAGCCTTTCTTCAGAAAATGGAATTGCACATGTTTTAAATTCATCTCTTACAAAAACTGAAATTACTCAGGTAAAAAAAGATATTACTTCCGGACTGACCAAGCTTTTGTATGTTGCACCAGAATCCCTGACTAAAGAGGAATATGTCGCTTTTTTACAAAGTGTACCAATTTCATTTGTTGCAATTGATGAGGCGCACTGTATTTCAGAATGGGGTCATGATTTTAGACCTGAATACCGAAATCTTAAAAGCATCATAAAGCAGTTGGGAAATGTTCCTATCATTGGTCTTACGGCAACTGCAACTCCAAAAGTTCAGGAAGATATTCTTAAAAACCTGGATATGTCTGATGCAAATACTTTTAAGGCGTCATTCAACAGACCAAATTTATATTACGAAGTTCGTACCAAAACTAAAAATATCGAATCGGATATTATTCGATTTATCAAACAGCACAAAGGCAAATCGGGCATTATTTACTGTCTTAGCCGTAAAAAAGTGGAGTCCATTGCTGAAGTTTTACAAGTCAACGGCATTAGTGCGGTTCCGTATCATGCAGGTTTGGATGCTAAGACAAGAGCAAAACATCAGGATATGTTTTTGATGGAAGATGTGGATGTCGTTGTGGCAACGATTGCTTTTGGAATGGGAATTGACAAACCGGATGTTCGTTTTGTAATTCATCATGATATTCCTAAATCCCTTGAAAGTTATTATCAGGAAACCGGTCGTGCAGGACGTGATGGTGGTGAAGGACATTGTCTAGCCTACTACTCCTTTAAAGATGTTGAGAAGTTAGAAAAATTTATGTCGGGGAAACCTGTTGCAGAACAGGAAATTGGTTTTGCACTATTACAGGAAGTAGTGGCTTACGCCGAAACATCAATGTCAAGAAGAAAATTTCTGTTACATTATTTCGGTGAAGAATTTCCGGATGATGGTGATGGAGCTGATATGGATGACAACGTTCGTAATCCTAAAAACAAAATTGAAGCCAAAGAACAAGTGGTTAAATTGTTGGAAATTGTTCGCGATACCAAGCATATTTACAAATCAAAAGAAATTGTATTTACCTTAATAGGCCGTATTAATGCTGTTATTAAAGCACACAGAACAGATACGCAGTCTTATTTTGGTTCAGGATCTGATCATGATGAAAAATACTGGATGGCATTACTCAGACAAGTTTTGGTTGCAGGGTATTTGTCAAAGGATATCGAGACGTATGGAGTGGTAAAAATCACACAACAGGGTTTGGATTTTATTAAAAATCCGGTTTCGTTTATGATGTCAGAAGATCACGAATACAATGAATCCGAAGACGAAGCAATTGTTACAGCTGCAAAATCTTCAGGTACTGCCGATGAAGTTTTAATGGGAATGCTGCGTGAATTACGAAAAAAAGTAGCGAAGAAATTAGGAGTTCCTCCGTTTGTTGTTTTTCAGGATCCTTCTCTGGAAGATATGGCTTTGAAATATCCAATGACTTTAACAGAGTTGTTCAATATCCATGGTGTTGGAGAAGGCAAAGCTAAAAAATATGGTGGCGATTTCGTTACGCTGATCAGTCGTTATGTTGAAGATAATGATATTATTCGGCCAGATGATTTGGTAGTGAAATCTACAGGAGTTAATTCTGCCAACAAATTATACATTATTCAGAATATAGATCGAAAACTGCCATTGAGCGATATTGCTTCTGCAAAAGGTCTTACCATGGATGCGCTTATCAAAGAAATGGAAATGATTGTGTATGCCGGAACCAAATTAAATATCAAATATTGGGTTGATGATATGCTCGATGATGATCAGCAGGAAGAAATTCACGATTATTTCATGGAATCAGAATCCGATAAAATTGAAGACGCACTTAAAGAATTTGATGGCGAATATGATATTGACGAATTGCGTTTGATGCGAATCAAATTTATTAGTGAAGTAGCTAATTAGTCTTAAAGTTATAAAGTCCAAAGTCTTAAAGTCGGTGTGTTTACATTTTTGACTTTAAGACTTTTAACTTTCCACATATATTTCTCCACGATGCGGCTTTAAAGCATCTCTTACCGGAATCATATTCTCATCAGTGACTACCATAAAAGCAATAGCCTGCATGTCGTTTATGATTTTAAATCCTGTAATATTTAAAGGAAGCTTTTCTATCGCTATGTATTCTTTTAAATGTATTTCATGATGTTCCGCTGTTTTAGCAGAGGCCGGACCACGAAAATCCCAGATCAGTTTTATTTTTCTTGACATTATTTATCGGTGCAAAGTTTCAAAGAAGCAAAGGTACAAAGTCTCAGTTCAAAATGTTATTTTTGCATGTTCTTTTCATAAATAGAAAAGCTAATTGAATAAATATAATCCAATGCCAAGAGAACTTTTACTTCAGGTAACACCCGAAATTGCTGCAAACGAATTATTGCTGAAAGACTATTTGTCTAAACAAATAAAAGTTTCTCCCAAAGAAATTCAACATATTTCGATTTTGAAACGATCAATTGATGCACGTCAAAAAGCGATAAAAATCAATTTAAAAGTAATTATCTATTTGCAGGGTGATCCTTTTCAGGAAACTAAAATTGTGCTACCTATATATAAGGATGTTTCATCGGCGCAGGAAGTTATTGTTGTTGGCGCAGGGCCAGCAGGATTATTTGCGGCATTGCAACTAATTGAATTGGGCTTAAAGCCAATTGTAATCGAACGCGGAAAAGATGTTCGCGGACGCAGGCGTGATTTGAAAGCAATCAATGTGGACCATCTGGTGAATGAAGATTCGAATTACTGTTTTGGAGAAGGTGGAGCAGGAACATATTCAGACGGTAAATTATATACACGTTCAAAAAAGCGAGGTGATGTTACCAGAATTTTGGAACTTTTAGTGGCTTTTGGTGCTTCTGAAGACATCCTGATCGAAGCGCATCCGCACATCGGAACCAATAAATTACCTAAAATCATCGAAGATATTCGAAACAAAATCATCGAATTTGGAGGTCAGGTTTTGTTTGATACACGTGTAACTGATATTCTGATAAAAAATAATGAAGTAGAGGGAATTGTAACTCAAAAAGGAGATACTATTCTTGCTAATAAATTAATTCTGGCAACGGGTCATTCTGCCCGGGATATATTTGAATTATTAGATAAAAAGAAAATCTTTATAGAAGCTAAACCTTTTGCTTTAGGAGTTCGTGCAGAGCATTCACAAGAGTTAATTGACAGTATTCAATACAGTTGTGATTATCGTGGTGAACATTTGCCACCTGCACCTTATTCTATCGTAAAACAAGTCAATGGTCGTGGCATGTATTCTTTCTGTATGTGTCCGGGTGGTGTAATTGCACCTTGTGCGACAAGTCCAGGTGAGGTGGTTACAAATGGGTGGTCGCCATCTAAAAGGGATCAGGTTACAGCAAATTCAGGAATTGTAATCGAATTAAAGGTAGAAGATTTTAAACCTTTTGCGAAATTTGGAGCTTTGGCGGGAATGGAATTCCAAAAAAGTATTGAGCAAAAAGCATGGTATTTAGCTGGACAAACTCAAAAAGTCCCGGCGCAGCGTATGATTGATTTTACACAAAATAAAGTATCAGCAGAAATTCCAAAAACATCTTATGTTCCCGGAACAACTTCTGTGGAAATGGGCGAGGTTTTTCCTGGGTTTCTTTCGCAGATTTTGCGTGAAGGTTTTAAAGAATTCGGAAAATCAATGCGAGGTTATTTGACAAACGAAGCAATTTTACATGCTCCGGAAAGCAGAACTTCATCGCCAGTTCGAATTCCGAGAGATCCTGTTACTTATGAGCATTTACAAATAAAAGGGTTATATCCGTGTGGAGAAGGAGCAGGATATGCAGGCGGTATTATTTCAGCGGCAATTGATGGTGAAAAATGCGCTTTGATGATTGCTGAAACTCTGAAATAATCTTCAAAACAGGTTTTTTATTATTTGAATATTCTTATATTTAATTCTTAGACTTAATAATCTAAAAATTAAATTCTGTACTATTTCCAATGGCAAACTTCCTTTCTAATTTATTTGGCAAAAATAAAGATCCAAAATCAATCATTTCTTTTGAGGTGATAGATTCCATTTATGCGTATCTGTATCATGAGTCTAATAGTCTTGATTTTAAGGTAAAAGGAATTTATGATTCTGTTTTGGTTAATTTATATACATTTCCGGCTTCATTGGATCATGATGAAGGAAGAGCAGAAATTGAAAAAGCCGGTTTTAATAATGCTTATGAAGTTTTAAATGAACTCTATAAAAAAATTGATATCGGAATTCTTTCTGAAGAAATAATACAGCAGGAACTTGAATATGATTTTATTCATATTCAATTTTATTCAGAACCAAGTCCTGAGGTGAAGAAGTATTTTAAACGGGTTTTAAATAATTGTATCATTATTTTCTGTTGCACTAATAGTGTAGATACGAACGATTTTAAAATTTTATATTCAGGCAGTCATTTTATAGATTACACAAAAGGTTTGCTTGATACTGAATTTTTGGATATAAATAATCCAAAAAATGAAACTCAGGAAATCGGAATCAAAGATTTTAAAATTGTTTTGCAGGCAATTTGTCAATATTTAAATATTGAAATTCCTGAAAATATACAATTACCTTCAAAAGAAAATTTAATTGAAGCGCAAGAAGTGACTATTGAAACTTTTGAAGAGTTTGTTAAATTGGTTTCACGAAACAATATTAAAGAAAAAGATATTAAAAGACATTCCAAAAAGCTTTTTAAAAATTATCAGAAAGATTCGACGCAATATCATTCGATTGTTGAAGGTCACTTTGATTTTTTTGAAGCTATTAATGCATGGAATAGTGATTGGAAATTTGACCCGGAAGATGCAGAGTATTTTATTTCTGAAATAATTGGCCAGAATTTTAATTTTGATTATCCTGAAGAAACGTATAGTCATGATTTGTTTCCCTATATTCAAAAGGCCTTAGCGAAATTGAATTTGGAATTAATGACTTATGATACTCATGGTGATAATTATTTGTTTTTTGTTGTAAATATATCTGATGTGGATAAGGTACTCGAATTGTCTGAAATAACAGCAATAGAGATTAACGCTTTGTAATTTGCCAAAGTTTTGTAATTAAGATTAAATATAAATTTTTTGCATTCAATCTACAATTTAAATTTTATATGAATGATTTGTAGAAATTTAATGGTTAATTTTTTTTTTTGATAAAAACATATTTTAAAGATTGTGTTGATTTGGAGTTTTTTCTAAATAATAATTTATCATTTTTAATTTAAATTTAAATATTCGTATAATTTTGAGTCTTTTTTTTGTCAAATCGAAAAAAATGTCAAAAAATTAGAAAGTAATTACAAAAAAAATCTATTTTTATGCAATCGATTACAAATAGGAGTGAATTATCTAGGGATAGTTCATTGTTCTGGTAATCAATGTTTTATTAATAACCTAAAATTTAAACGAAAATGAAAAAAATTACATCTTATTTTTTCGTATTATTCATGTGTATTACTTTAATTACTCACGCACAAAAAGCTCCAAAAATAGATTTGACTCTTTGGAAATTAACTATTCCGGAAGGTTCAGTAACAACGTATAAGGCACCAAAAATTTTAGATTACGCATCTAATTTTGAAATTCAAAAATTTATGTTCAATGATCTAACAGACAGGTCTTTAGTTTTTTATGCATACCCATCTATAAAGTCTACAAGAAGTTTCAATAAAACAGATTTAAAGGAGCAAAATTCATTTGGAGGTGATGCAGGATGGACATTCAAACAAGGTGCTAAACTTAAGGCAGTTGTGAAAATGGGCGATATTTCTAAGAAGAATGATGTTAGTCCAAGGGTGATTTTTGCTCAAATTGGAGGAAGGCTGAAAGAAGACCAGGTAAATTTGATTGGTGCCAAAGACAAGAATGCACCTTCAATATTAAAGGTGTTTTGGGATAATGGATATGTAAAATTAAGATCTAAGAGAATCGCTGATCCATCAATTTCAGGAAATGATTTGCTAAAAGAAGATTCTTGGATTGATGACGATGGTCATACATTTAAAAATAAAGTAAATGGCGATAAATTTACTTTAAAAATAGAGATTTCAGATGGAAAAATGGAAGTGAGTGTAGATGGTGAAACAAAAGTGTATTCTGGTGATGATTATAAAAAATGGGGACTTTTTGACAACTACTTTACTGTAGGATGCAATCTTCAGGGTGATATAACCGGATCCTATGCAAATGTTAAATTTTATTCATTAGATGTTACTCACTAAAATTTAAGGGTCAAAATAAAAAGTCTGTTTCGTAATATGAAACAGACTTTTTTTATTTTAGGGTGATTATTTCTTTTTTAATTTCGATTTAAAAACCTTTTCAAATTTTTCTATTTTAGGCTGAATTACCATTTTGCAATAGGGTTGGTTTTTATTATTGGCATAATAATTTTGATGATAATCATCAGCCTTGTAAAACTTTGTAAAAGGTTCTACTTTTGTGACAATCGGACTAGTATACACTTTTGCTTTGTTTAACTCATTGATAATACTTTGTGCTGCTTTTTTCTGTTCTTCATTCTTATAAAAAATAACAGAGCGGTATTGGGTACCAATATCAGCACCTTGCCTGTTTAATGTTGTAGGATCATGAACAGTAAAAAATACTTTATAAATTTCATTGATGTCAGTTATAGTGTTATCATATGTAATTTGAACTACTTCGGCATGACCAGTTGTTCCTGTGGTAACTTCTTCATAAGTTGGATTGGCGGTTTTACCTCCGGAAAATCCGGATACCACAGATTTTACTCCGTTCAAATTTTCGTAAACAGCTTCGACACACCAATAACAGCCCCCTCCGAGTGTTATAGTTTCAATATTTGACGTTTTTTTACCCTGTCCGAATCCTAGCAGGGAAATTAATAAAAGGCAAATTGCAATTGTATTTTTCATAGATATATTATTTAACAGAATCAGGAATAAAATCGAGTGCAATCGAGTTCATACAATAACGTTTGCCGGTTGGTTCAGGGCCGTCATCAAATAAATGTCCCAAATGCCCGTCGCAGCGTCGGCAAAGAGCTTCGATTCTTTCCATTCCTAATGAATTATCGTTTTTATAAACAACACTTTTTTTATTATCCTGCTCAAAGAAACTTGGCCAGCCGCAGCTGCTTGAAAATTTTGCACCTGATCTGAAAAGTTTGTTTCCGCATGAGGCACAATAATAAGTTCCTTTTTCATCAGTATTCCAATATTTTCCGGTAAAAGGCCTTTCGGTGTCAGCCTCGCGCATTACTGCATAAACATCATCAGGCAATACTTTTTTCCATTCTGCATCACTTACATTTAGCTTACTGGTATCGGTATTTGAATAATACGGATTTCCTGGCTTATCGATCTTGTTTTCCATTACAACGGTTTTTGTATTTTGTTTTTTAGAAGATTGTCCGCATGCCTGCAAAATAAAAAGCGGAATTAAAAAGCAAAGGCTAAAAAATCGGGATTTTGTGTTCATAATTTATATTTTGGGTTATCAAAGGTACAACCAGACTTTGTTAAAAACTCCTGTGCAAATTACAATTCAGTTTTTTTTAAGTATGATTTAACTTTTCTTATTTACGTGAAAATAACAGCTTTAGTTTTTGTTGCTTAGTTTTTAAAGCTTTTTTAATAATTTATAGAAGTTAATACTTTGTATATTGATATTTTGTAAAAGAGTTTGCTCGTTAAACTTTTCACAATCTTTTCTGAGATTTTCAAAGCATTTCTTTTTTCGTATTTTTGTTTGTACAATAATAATTATGATAGAGGAAAACGTAATATTAGTTAATCATAACGATGAGCAGATTGGCCTGATGCCAAAGTTGGAAGCACATGAAAAAGCAGTATTACATCGTGCTTTTTCTGTTTTTATTCTAAACGATAAAAACGAAATAATGTTACAGCAACGAGCACATCAAAAATATCATTCGCCTTTGCTATGGACCAACACATGTTGCAGTCATCAACGCGAAGGTGAAAGTAATTTAGAAGCAGGAAGCAGAAGATTATTTGAAGAAATGGGTTTTAATACTGACTTAAAAGAGCTTTTTCATTTTATTTACAAAGCACCTTTTGATAATGGTTTGACGGAACACGAACTTGATCATGTGATGATTGGGTATTATAATGACGAGCCCAACATTAATTTGGAAGAAGTGGAAGACTGGAAATGGATGAAAATTGACGATGTTAAATCAGATATTGAAAAGCAGCCTGAAATTTATACTGTTTGGTTTAAGATAATTTTTGATGAGTTTTATCATTATTTAGAAGACCATAAAATTTAAAAGTACAAACCAAAAGCCAAATGAAAGTAACCATATCAAGAAAAGCACATTTTAATGCTGCACATCGATTGCATAGAAAAGACTGGACGTTTGAAAAAAACGATGCTGTTTTTGGAAAATGCAACAATGCCAATTTCCATGGTCATAATTATGGTTTAACAGTTAGTGTTACAGGAAAAGTTGACCCCGAAACCGGTTTTGTTTTAGATGTGAAAGTATTAGCCGATATTATACTTGAAGAAGTAGAAATACCGTTTGATCACAAAAACCTGAACCTGGATGTTCCGGAATTTCAGGATTTGAATCCAACTGCTGAAAACATAGCTGTTGTAATATGGAATAAAATCAGAAAAAGAATTCAGCCCGATTTTGATTTAGAAATTGTTTTGAATGAAACAGACCGTAATTTTGTAACTTATAAAGGAGAAGAATAAATGTCATTGAAAATAGGAGATATCGTTCCGAATTTTACAGCAAAAGACCATCAGGGAGAAGTTTTTGAAAGTAAAAGTATCTTAGGCAGAAAACCGCTTGTGATTTACTTTTACCCCAAAGATAATACTCCGGGTTGTACAACCGAAGCTTGTAGTTTCAGGGACCAGTATGAAGACTTTAAAGATTTGGGCGCTGAAGTAATTGGAATTAGCAGTGACAGCGTAAAATCACATCAAAAATTTGCAAACAAACATCAGCTGCCTTTTATATTATTATCTGATGAAAACAAAAAATTAAGACATCTTTTTGGTGTTAGGGATAACTTATTTGGCCTTTTGCCAGGCAGGGTAACCTATATTATTGACAGAAATGGCGTTGTGATTTTAATTTTCGATAGTATGAACGCAGCAAAACACATTCCTAAAGCATTAGAAACAATCAAAGAATTAGTATTATAAATTAAAAAGATAGTATTACATCAACATTCGATTAATACTGATATTAGCCAAAAAAAAGCATGAAACCAAAAACATATCCATTACAATTTCAACCCATTTTAAAAGAAAGAATCTGGGGAGGTGAAAAATTACAAACCTTATTAAATAAACCCATTACTTCTAAAATTACCGGAGAAAGCTGGGAGTTATCCACTGTTGAAGGTGACGTAAGTGTTGTTGCCAACGGTTCTTTAAAAGGAAAGTCACTAATGGACTTAATTGATAAGATTCCAAATGAAATTTTGGGAACAAAAGTGTACGAACGTTTTGGAAAACAATTCCCATTGCTTTTTAAATATCTGGATGCCTGTGAGGATCTCTCTATACAGGTTCACCCAAATGATAAATTAGCAAAAGAACGTCATAACTCATTTGGTAAAACTGAAATGTGGTATGTAATGCAGGCTGATGAAGAGGCAAGAATTATTGTTGGATTTAAAGAAGATTCAAGCAAGGAAGAATATATTGAGCATTTGAATGATAAAACTCTGGTTTCAATTTTAGATGATGTAAAAGCAAAATCAGGAGATGTTTTCTTTTTAGAAACCGGAACTGTTCATGCTATAGGAGCTGGATTGGTAGTTGCCGAAATTCAGCAGACCTCAGATATTACCTATCGTTTGTATGACTTTGAACGTAAAGATGCTGAGGGTAACACAAGAGAATTACATGTGGACTTAGCTTTAGATGCTATAAACTATAATAAAGTTGATACTCAGAAAAAATATGAAACAAAAGCCAATACGTCAAATGTAGTGGTTGATTGTCCCTATTTTACAACAAATTTCATTCCGTTAGAAAATAAAGTTGAGGTTTCTAAATCTGGTGAAACATTTACTGTTTATATGTGTATTGAAGGAACTTTTGAAATTGAATACGATGGTTTTAAACAGTCCTATAAAAAAGGAGATACTGTTTTGGTTCCGGCTGAGATTAATGCATTTATTTTGAATGGAAAAGCTTCAATTTTAGAAATTTACATTTCATAGCGGGTTATACAAAGAATATGTGTACTTTTGCAGACGCAAATTAAAATTAAAATAAAATGGCAAACGTTAAAAATTTAAAGAAAGACATCAATTTCGTATTAGGGGATATTATTGAAGCAGTTTACTTATTCGAAATGTCTACAACTGGAAATCCAACTCCTGAAACGAATGCTTTAATCGACGAAGCTATCGTTGCTTTTGATACTTTGATCACAAAAGTAAACGCTAAGAATGTTGAGAATAAAAAAGCACACTTCAAACAAATTAATGTTGAATTGGAACAAACTGCAAATCAATTGATTGCTAAAATCAACGAATTGTAGTCAAAAAAATTATAAAAAAAGTGCAAATTTATTTTGGAAAAACGAAAAACCGCTTTATATTTGCACCCGTAATGAGTCGCCAGCGTAGCTCAGTTGGCTAGAGCAGCTGATTTGTAATCAGCAGGTCGTGGGTTCGAGTCCCTCCGCCGGCTCAACATAAAACCATCACTTTTTAGTGATGGTTTTTTTTGTCTAAATGAAAGATTGGAATTTAAAGTTTATGTTTTTTCTTGAAATTAGAGTTCTAAATTTTTCAAAATTATAACATTAATTTTCTTATGTTTGTTTCTTAACTAAAAACAATAAAAATGGAAGAAACATCAGTTTTTGAAAAATTTGAGTTGCATCTCAGTCAATCTGCAAAAGACTTTTTAAGAGAAACGGCTAAATGGGCCTATATTGTATCCATAATTGGATTTATAGGAATTGCATTTTTAGTACTTATGGCTTTATTTGCCGGAACTCTTTTTTCAACATTAGGAAATACTGTTCCTGGAATGGGTGTAGTGGGTGGTTCCTTTGGTTTAATAATTGGGATTATTTATTTTGTTTTAGCGGCTATTTATTTTTTCCCGGTTTATTATTTAAACAAGTTTGCGGTTAATGCTAAAAAGGCTTTTAAAGACAATGATTCAGAAGTTCTGACTAATTCTTTTGAATATTTAAAATCACATTATAAATTTATCGGAATATTTACATTGTCTATAGTAATACTATATGGTGTAATATTTGTTTTCGCAATATTAGGCAGTTTATTTGCCAGATAATGTTAAACAAAATCCATTCAATTGAATGGATTTTTGTTTTAGAATATTAGCTTTAATGTGCATCCAGCCAATCTTTACCTGTTCCAATTTCAACATCTAACGGAACTGTCATTATAAAAGCATTTTCCATTTCATATTTGATCATCGGCTGGATTTTTTCCAATTCATCATTATGAACATCAAACACAAGTTCATCATGAACCTGAAGCAGCATTTTGGATTTCCAGTTTTCTTCTTTTAGCTTTTTGTGGATGTTGATCATCGCAATTTTGATTACATCAGCAGCACTTCCCTGAATAGGCGCATTCACGGCATTTCTTTCGGCCGCACTTCGAACTACAGCATTTGCCGAATTGATGTCTTTTAAGTAACGACGACGGCCTAAAATCGTTTGTACATATCCTTTTTCCCTTGCGATTTCAATCTGATCCTGAATGTAGGATTTTAGTTTTGGATAGGTTTTGTAATAAGCCTCAATCAGGGAGGCACTTTCGCTTCGTGACAAGGATGTTTGATTGCTTAATCCAAAAGCAGAAACGCCGTAAATAATTCCAAAGTTGACTGTTTTCGCATTGCTTCTTTGTTCACGGGAAACTTCATCCAAAGGAACATTAAAAACTTTAGCAGCTGTCGCTTTATGAATGTCTTCACCATCCTGAAAAGCTTTTATCATGTTCTCTTCACCGCTCAATGCGGCAATTATCCTTAATTCTATCTGAGAGTAATCCGCAGAAATCAAAGTGTGGTTTTCGTCGCGGGCAACAAAAGCCTTACGAATCTGACGGCCTCTTTCTGTACGGATTGGAATATTCTGCAAGTTCGGATTATTAGAACTCAAACGTCCTGTAGCCGCAACAGTCTGCATGTAATCGGTATGGACACGTGATGTTTTTTTATCGACTTGTTCCGGCAAAGCCAAAATATAAGTGCTTTGTAATTTTACCATTTGGCGCCAATCTAAAATTTCTTTTACAATTGGGTTGTCATTGGCTAAATAAGTCAAAACTTCCTCTCCGGTTGCATATTGACCCGTTTTGGTTTTCTTTTGTTTTGCTCCTCCAATTTTTAGTTTATCAAATAAAATATCACCTAATTGTTTTGGAGATGCCAAATTGAATTTTTCTCCTGCGGTTTCATAGATTTTTTGTTCCAAAGATTTAATCTCAACATCCATTTCTTTAGACATTGCGTTCAAAAATTCTACATCAAGACGAATTCCTTCGCTTTCCATATCGGCTAAAACACTAACCAACGGAATTTCAATTTCATCAAACAGCTTTTTCGTTTCAGTCTTGTCTAATTCGTTTGTGAAAATTTCTTTAAGTTGTAATGTTATATCGGCATCTTCTGCAGCATATTCCTTAATTTCTTCAAGAGCAACATCACGCATCGAAATTTGATTTTTTCCTTTTTTACCAATTAACGTTTCAATTGATTTTGGAGAATATTTTAAATACGTTTCGGCTAAAATATCCATATTATGACGCATATCCGGATTGATAAGATAATGCGCAATCATCGTATCAAAAAGTTTTCCTTTAACTGAAACGCCATAATTAGAAAGAATTTTTAAATCGTATTTTAAATTCTGACCGATTTTCTCAATGTTTTCATTTTCAAAAAAAGGTCTGAATTTGTCAATTAAAATTTGGGCTTCTTCCTGACTTTCCGGAAACGGAACATAAAAGGCTTTTCCTTTTTCATAGGAGAAAGAAATTCCAACTAATTCTGCATTCAAAGCATCCAAACCGGTAGTTTCGGTATCAAAGCAAACGGAAGTCTGGTTGAGTAAATTCTGCAAAAGCAATTTAATACCCAAGTCGCCCTGAACAGCCTGATAAGAATGGGATACAGTATCTAAAGTTTCATAAAATGAGGTTCTTTCAGGGTTGTCATCTGAGGTTACGCCACCCCCAAAAAGATCAAACTGATCTTCATTTTTAGGCTGTGGTTTCTTGTATAATTTGGCTTCGTCAGCCTGATTGGCTAATTCATTTCCACCGCCGAATTTGAAAAGATTGTCAAATTGTTCTGCCATTCTTCTAAATTCTAGTTCCTGAAAAATAGCATCGGTTTTTTCAATGTCAGGACGGGAAAGTTCATAGTCGTTTTCATTAAAAGTAACATCGCAATCGCATATTATCGTCGCCAGTTTTTTAGACAAAATCCCTTTTTCTTTATTGGCTTCTATATTATCTTTCATTTTGCCTTTCAGCAAATGTGTGTTTTCCAAAAGATTTTCCATCGAACCAAATTCTTTGAGGAATTTCTTGGCAGTAACTTCCCCAACTCCTGGTAATCCGGGAATATTATCAACGGCATCTCCCATCATTCCAAGAAAGTCAATTACCTGTTCTGGTCTTTCTACTTCAAATTTTGCCAAAACTTCCGGGATTCCCCAAATTTCTATTCCGTTACCCATTCGGGCCGGTTTGTACATAAAGATATTTTCAGATACCAGCTGTGCAAAGTCCTTATCGGGTGTTACCATAAAGACCTTGTAATTTTGTTTTTCGGCTTGTTTGGCAATAGTTCCAATTAAATCATCTGCCTCACATCCAGCTATTTCGATAATTGGAATGTGCATTGCTTTTAATAAATCCTGAATATACGGAATCGCTATTTTAATTGCCTCAGGAGTTGCATCACGATTGGCTTTGTAGTCGGAATACATTTCGGTTCTTACCTGACTTCCTTCCTTGTCAAAAGCAACAGCCAAATGATCTGGTTTTTCACGTTTTATAACATCCAAAAGCGAGTTCATGAAGCCCATAATCGCTGATGTATCCATACCTTTAGAATTAATTCTTGGATTTTTTATAAATGCATAATAACCACGAAAAATTAAGGCATAAGCATCGAGAAGAAAAAGACGTTTTTGAGTTGACATAAAAAAAATATTAGTCTGTAAAAATAAACAATTGGGTTTTAAAAATGATTGTGTTGTTGAAATTATGTCCTGCTTAAATTAAAATTAAAACAGACAATCCTTTTTCTGAAAAAAGTATTCATTTCAAGTTAAAATTTTGATAATAAAAAGCTGTAGAATTTCCATTCTTTGTTACTTTGTTTAAAACTATAACTAATGATAATTCGTTTTGTAATTCTTTGTGCTCTTTTCTTATGTATTGAGTTTTATTCTTATCAGGCTGTCAGAACTTTGATTAAATTAAGATGGGTTTTGATTGGCTATCAGGTTATCAGTTTGCTTCTTTTCCTGTTTATTGTTTATTCATTTACGCAATTTGATCGTTCAGTCGGACAAACTAAATATACCATGTTTACGATGGGATTGATGCTTTTGGTGTATGTTCCGAAAATTGTGATTACGATTGTTTTGTTAGGTGAGGATATTTTTAGATTAGGAGCCAGTATTTTGAATTATTTCATGTATAATGTTCCAAGAAAAGAAATGATGCCTGACAGGCGAAAGTTTGTAAGCCAGCTGGCATTAGGTTTGGCGGCTATTCCTTTTCTGTCACTGCTTTACGGAATTTTTGAAGGAAAATACAATTATAAAGTTTTTAAACAGGCTATATTTTTTCCGGATTTACCGGATGCATTTGAAGGGTTTAAGATTACTCATATTTCTGATGTTCATAGTGGAAGTTTTGATAATCCCGAAAAAATCAATTATGCCATAGATTTGATTAATGCACAGGATGCAGATATGATTTTGTTTACAGGAGATATCGTAAATACACATGCTACTGAAATGCATCCATGGCTGGAAGCTTTCAACCGAATCAAGAAGTATCAATATGGGAAATTTTCAGTTTTAGGCAATCATGATTATGGAGAATATGTTACCTGGCCATCTGCTAAGCAAAAAGATGAAAATTTCGAAGCAATCAAGAACTTATACGGGCAGATAGGATTTAAGTTGTTATTGAATGAACATACTTATATTAACAAAGGGAATGATAAAATTGCTTTAATTGGTGTGGAAAACTGGGGAAAGAATTTTAAAATGGCAGGTGATTTGAATAAAGCTTCTTTAGGAGTTGATCAAAATGATTTTAAGGTTGTAATGAGTCATGATCCAAGTCATTGGGAGTATGAGATAAAGGAACATCCTAAAAACTTTCACTTAACATTGTCGGGTCACACTCATGGTATGCAGTTTGGTATAGAAATTCCGGGGTATTTTAAATGGAGTCTGGCACAATATATATACAAGCAATGGGCGGGACTTTATGAAAATGTAGGCCGGTATATTTATGTCAACCGTGGTTTTGGATTTCATGCATATCCGGGTAGAGTCGGAATTATGCCTGAAATTACGGTGATAGAACTAAAAAAAGGCAACAACGTGGCTTAATTCGGTAAAAATGCTACATTTGTATAAAGTATTATCTCTTTTAATAGATTTAAAAATTTAATTATTGATTTTATGTCAAAATTTGGAGAACTAATAAATGCTCAGGTTCCGGTACTAATAGACTTTTACACAGACTGGAACGAATCGTCAGTTTCGATGCACCCTGTGATTAAGGATGTGGCTGCAGCTCTTGGTGACAAAGCTAAAGTGATAAAAATTGATGTGGATAAAAATCAGGAATTAGCGGAAGCTTTACGAATAAAAGGTCTTCCAACCTTAATGATATATAAAGATGGACAAATGATCTGGAGACAATCCGGAGAGCTTGATGCAAATACCATTATAGGAATTGTTCAGGAACAGTTTAGTTCCTAAAAACATATGCTATTATCTTGTTTTTGCTAAACTAAATTTAGTGAAGAACATCAAAAACGAATCCTTTTTCTTTTAAGAAACTCAAAGTTCTGGGCAATGCAAATTTTAGATTTTGCGATGCTTTTATGCTGTCGTGAAAAACAATAACACTTCCTGATTTTACATTTTTTGTTACATTTTTCAGGCATTTTTCAGGACTTATGCTCTGGTCAAAATCGGCACTTAAAACATCCCACATTATTATTTTATAGCCTAATTTTCGGAGAATTTTAGATTGCTCCTTTTTTATTTTGCCATATGGAGGACGAAATAATAAAGACTTGGTGATGTATTTTTGAGACAGGACCTCTGCGCACTTTTTTACATTTTTAATATATTCATTCGTTTCACTTTTCCATCCATTTACATGGTTCATGGTGTGATTTCCAATTGAATGATTTTCATTTTTGATTTTTTGGAATAATTCAGGATTAGAATCTATATTTTTTCCAATACAAAAAAAAGTAGCTTTGGCATTGTATTTTTTTAGTTCCGCTAAAACCCAATCGGTTACCTGAGGAGTTGGGCCATCATCAAAAGTAAGGTATATTTTCTTTTCATTATTGGGAATGTCCCAACAATACTTAGAAAATACCTTTTTAATGAATGCA
>Ga0247804_10000049_pt1 | contig 75132 bp, 75 predicted proteins | sample UWRJL029104C1_FD_181142 | JGI IMG/M metagenome (GOLD analysis project Ga0247804, IMG submission 181142) | Plant litter microbial communities from Arlington Agricultural Research Station in Wisconsin, United States - UWRJ-L029-104C-1 | ecosystem: Environmental > Terrestrial > Plant litter >... | reverse complement strand
AAAGCTTTTACAAAAAAAACTACACACACAGTAAGTATAAAATAAAATTTATACCTTTTGGAAGATAAAATTAATCATTAAAATAAAAATATTATGGCACTCAGATTAGGCGACATAGCACCAAATTTCACAGCAGAAACTACCTTAGGAAATATTGATTTTTATGAATGGCTTAATGACAAATGGGCTGTCCTGTTTTCGCATCCTGCAGACTTTACACCGGTTTGCACTACAGAATTAGGTTATACCGCAAAATTAAAAGATGAATTCGACAAGCGAAATGTGAAGGCAATTGCATTGAGCGTCGACGGTATTCAATCGCATCATGATTGGATAAAAGACATTGAAGAAACTCAAAGCGTTACTTTAAATTTCCCGATCATCGCAGACAATGACAGAAAAGTAGCTGAATTGTATGATATGATACATCCGAATGAAACGGAGAAATTTACGGTTCGCAGCGTTTTCATTATTGATAACAATAAAAAGATCAGAACCATCATCACCTATCCACCATCAACAGGCAGAAATTTTGTAGAAATTTTGCGCGTGATTGATTCATTACAATTAACATCAAACTATAGCGTGGCAACACCCGTAAATTGGGTAGACGGCGAAGATGTGGTTATCGCTCCAACTATCAATGACGAAGATGCAGCTGCAAAATTTCCAAAAGGATTTAAAAAGATAAAACCATATCTGCGTTTAACACCGCAGCCAAATAAATAATTTTGTTCGACTCTTTCATTTAATCAGCATACAAACAAAATTTTTATGCTGATTTTTTATTTTATTACGATTTACACCTCTTATTACCAAATTCTGAACTAAATAATAAATAGATAATAATTTGTGTTGATAGAAGACAATATTTTTGATAATTAAGATCTAAATTCTATCTTTGATACTATACTAATCTTATAGACTTTATCGCTTATAAGTCAATGGAAATTACATGGAAAAAATCAACTTAAAATATATTGCCTACATCATTATTTTTTTAAAAATATGCCTGATAGGTTTTTTAATTTGGCTTATTTTCACTTCTCATCCAAATCCACTGACATCTTTTTCTTTTGACAGAGAATTTTTTTTATATGTTGGTGCAGGTTTTATTGCTCAAATTATTGATGGCGCATTAGGCATGGCTTATGGTGTAAGCTGTTCAAGTTTATTATTAAGTATTGGAGTTCCACCTGCTATTGCCACAGCCAGCGTACACACAGCAGAAGTATTTACTACAGGCGTTTCCGGTTTATCACACATTTTTATGAAGAATGTAGATAAAAAATTATTCTTTAAACTGGTATTCACAGGTGTTGCAGGTGCAATAATCGGTGCATTTTTAATATCTAAAATATTAGATGGAAAAATCATCAAGCCATATATAGCTGGTTATTTAGTTCTTTTAGGAATTTACATTTTAATTAAAAGTTTCAGAACAATTCCAAGCAAGCAAAGCAGCTGGAAATTTGCACCTTATTTAGGTTTCATTGGTGCATTTTTCGATGCTATCGGTGGTGGCGGTTGGGGTCCAATCGTATCTTCGAATTTAATAGATAAAGGAACTTCACCAAGAGAAGTTATTGGAACTGTAAATACAGCAGAATTCTTTGTCACATTTTTCAGCACCGGTGTTTTTATTTTCTTTTTAGGAATTGAAAGCTGGAAACCTGTATTAGCATTAATTGTCGGTGGTGTTATTGCGGCACCTGTCGGAGCATACGTACTAAAATTTCTCGCTCCAAAAACAATCATGCGCTTAGTCGGAATTTTGATCATTACCATCAGCAGCTATACTATTTATAAATCCTTCTGATAAAATTGGATTTATAAATTTATGGATTCTAAGAGTCAATTATTTTTATATTTACATCGCTCTAACATTAGAGCTTTGAAATGAATCAAAAACATGCAATCAGTTTTATCAAAGGCGTATCGTGGCGAATTGTTGCTACCTGTGATACTATTTTTCTGTCTTACATCTACACAGGCAGTATCAGCAGTGCCTTAAAAATTGGTTCTATTGAAGTTTTTACCAAAATTATTTTATACTATCTGCACGAAAGAATCTGGCTAAAAATAAAATGGGGCACGAAAATTAAAACCATTCTCGAAGGCGGCAACAATCCTTGTATAGACGAAAATACCAAAGAGAAAATGCTTACTGAAGAAGAGCATTACCGCAGCGTAGTAAAAGGCGTTAGCTGGCGTTTCTTTGGCACTTTAGATACGATCATTATTGCAACATTTGTAACAGGCGATTATTCCAAAGCATTAAAAATTGGTGCAACAGAATTAGTCACAAAGGTTGCTTTATTTTATTTCCACGAACGTTTTTGGATGTATATCACCAAAAAGAAAGAATAGCATTCGTTCAGTTTCCAACAGTAACACAGATTTTATCTACATTAATTGTTTAAGCTAAATAATTTTCTCAATTTCATTGCTTAAATCACACTCACAATTTATTTTATGGTTGATGTAATTTTAGGCTTACAATGGGGCGACGAAGGAAAAGGGAAAATAGTTGACTACCTTGCCGACAAATACGACATTATTGCTCGTTTTCAAGGTGGTCCGAATGCAGGTCATACTTTATATATTGATGGTGTAAAACACGTTTTACATACCATTCCATCAGGTATCTTTCGCGAAGGCAAAATAAATTACATTGGCAATGGTGTCGTAATTGATCCTGTTACCTTAGTAAAAGAAATTGAAAACTTAGAAAAACAAGGTATTCCTGTAAAAGATCGTTTGATCATTTCTAAGCGCGCTAACCTTATTTTACCAACGCATAAAATTTTAGATGCTGCTTCAGAATCTTCAAAAGGCACTTCTAAAATAGGTTCTACTTTAAAAGGAATCGGACCAACTTACATGGACAAAACCGGCAGGAACGGCTTGCGTTTCGGCGATATGATAGAAGACGATTTTATTGTAAAATATGAACTGCTGAAATCAAAACATTTACAACTATTACAGATCTACAACTTCGATTTTGAATTGGAAGAAATGGAAGATACCTGGTTTGAAGCTGTAGAAAAACTGAAAGATTTCAGACAGGTTGAATCTGTATATTTTATTAATGAAGCCATTAAAAAAGGAAAGAAAATTTTAGCAGAAGGCGCACAAGGTTCTATGTTGGATATTGATTTTGGCACCTATCCTTTTGTTACATCATCTAATACCATTTCTGCTGCAGTTTGTACAGGCTTAGGTATTTCACCAAAACATATTGGTGAAGTTATCGGTATCACAAAAGCATATTGTACACGAGTTGGTGGTGGTCCGTTTCCTACAGAATTAGACGATGAAGTAGGTGAAAGAATACGCAAAGAAGGTGGTGAATTTGGCGCAACAACAGGTCGTCCGCGTCGTTGTGGCTGGATTGATCTGCCTGCTTTGAATTATGCATGTTTGATCAATGGCGTTACAAAAATCATCATTACCAAAGCAGATATTTTAAACAGCTTTGAAGAATTTGGCGTTTGTACACATTACAAATACGACAACAAAGAAACCAAAGATCTACCTTTCGATATGGTAAATAAAAATATTGTACCAACTACAATGACATTTAAAAGTTGGGGAAATATTGACGCGGCAAAACCATTACCAATTGAGTTGAAAGAGTATGTTGATTATGTAGAAAAATACTTAAATGTTCCTGTTGCAATGGTATCAAACGGACCAGGTCGTGAGCAATTAATTGATATGACTAATGAAAAGATCTTAGCATAATTTAATCAATTTCTTTAGAAATTATTTTGTAATTTTAAGTATGAATTTTAATTCAAATACTAAATCTACAGCAGATCAGATTTATGATGTTGTTCAAACACTATCTAGTGAACAACAAAAAAAACTTTTACTTCAACTCAAGAAAAAAGAAATTTTAGAACAAGCTAAAGAATTAGACAAAATCAACAAATCCAAAAATATTAAAATATCAATGAATGAGATTTGCGAAGTCGTAAATGAAGTTAGAACAAAAAAGCATGTACGTAGATAGAGTGGTGTTAGATGCTAACTTTTTTATATCTATCATTATAAATGGGAAACTGGCTCAATTTTCAAATCTTATTATTGATAATAACATCGAAGTATTTCTTTGTGATGAATTATTATACGAAATCCAACATGTTTTAAGTCGCTCAAAATTCAAGAATAAATTTACTAAAACAGAAATTCGTAAAAATATTGATTACATTAAATTAATTACAACAAAGCAAAATATTGACGAGCGATTTGACAGAGCACCTGACCCAAAAGACAATTATCTACTTTATTTATGTTATGCTGTAAAATCTTATTATTTAATTACAGGCGACAAACCTTTGTTAAACTTGAAACATGTAAATAAGATTCAGATTATAACGCTATCAAAATTTTATAAATTAGTTAAAGAACAAACACCTGATTTATAAGTGCGTACATTTTATCCATTTCCTGTAGATGATATTGAAGCATTTAAACTTCAGTTATTAGCTGTTTCAAACCAGGTAAAACATTTTTGTTATTTAGATTCCAATAATTATCCAAATTATCCTTATTCTACTTTTGGTTCATTCTTTGCGATTGATGCAATTAGCGTGATTACTTTAACTTCTTTTACAAAAAACTGTTTGGAACGCTTGGATATTTTTCAGCAGGAAAAGAGAGACTGGATGTTTGGCTACTTAAGCTATGATTTAAAAAATGAGATTGAACCAAGTTTATCTTCTGCAAATTTTGATGGAATCAACATACAGGAATTCTATCCAATTGTACATTTCTTTGTTCCAAAATATTTAGTGAAAATTGAAAATGATAAAGTTGAAATTGGAATAAGAAGTGAAAGTGAGAGTGCTTTAGTTGAATTCAGAAATCTTCTAAAAATTGAAACAATAGAATCTCAAGTTTCAAGTCTCAAGTCTCAAATCTTAAATAGAATAACAAAAAAAGATTACATCACAACCATCCAAAACATTAAGCAAGACATACAGCGTGGTGATATTTATGAAATGAATTTTTGCCAGGAATTTTATGCGGAAAATGCTGAAATAGATCCAACTAAAGTCTTTCAAAAGTTAAATGAAATTTCTAAAGCACCATTTTCTTGTTTCTTTAAAAATGACTTCAATCATTTGATATGCGCTTCACCGGAACGTTTTCTAAAACGACAAAATAACAAACTCATATCACAACCAATAAAAGGTACACGCAGAAGAATTCAGGATCAAAAAGAAGACGATCAAATTAAAGAGCAATTATTTGCTGATGAAAAAGAGCGAAGCGAAAATGTAATGATCGTTGATCTGGTTCGAAATGATTTCTCTAAAATTGCTATTAAAAATACTGTTGAAGTAGAAGAGCTTTTCGGTATTTACACATTCGAGCAAGTACATCAAATGATTTCAACGATTACTTGTAACATACAGCAAAACCTGAGCTTTTCAGATATTATGAAAGCAGTTTTTCCTATGGGTTCTATGACTGGCGCGCCAAAATTGGCAGCTATGCAATTGATAGAAAAATACGAACAAACTAAACGTGGTTTGTTTTCAGGTGCAGTTGGCTACATTACACCAAAAGGAAATTTTGATTTTAATGTAGTGATAAGAAGTATTTTTTATAACGAACAATCAAAATACATTTCTATACAAACAGGAAGCGCTATTACCATAGATTGTGATGCAGAAAAAGAATACGAAGAGTGCTTGCTAAAAGCAAAAGCAATGTTTGAAGCTTTGGAGTAATCTTTTGAGATAGATGCGATCGCTTTAAGCGATCGCATCTATAAAACCACTTTACTTTCACCTTTATCAACGGATTTTATAAATTTTATTAAGCCATTAAAATAGGTTTGCTGGTCATCATACATACACATATGGCTGCCATTTGCACAATACAAAAAACTGCCATTAGGAAATTGTGTCGACATCCATTTCATATGTTCAGGATCCATAGAATCATATTTTGCACCAATTGTAAGCGTTGGCGTTTTTATATTTTTCAATAAATCTTTCACGTTCCAATTCGCCAAATTTCCTGCAATACCAAACTCGCTTGGTCCTTGCATTTGCGTATAAATTGCGCCATTCAAATGCTTGAATGTTCGTTTCACAGGATCAGGCCATTCACTTTCCGGGAAACGACAAATATGCTTTTCATAAAAATTTGGTGTCAACAAACGCATATAAGTTGGATTCGAGAAATCTTTCTTTGCTTCAATTGCGCGAATCGTATCTAATATATTTTTGTCCATTTGTTTTGATAAAACATCTTCTGCATATTTTCCATATTCAGGCGCGCTCGACATCATATCGGAAATAATCAAACCTTTCAGATTCTCTTGATATTTCAGCGCATATTGCATTGCCAAAATGCCGCCCCAAGAATGACCTAATAAATAGAAATTATCTTTGTCAAGATTCAATGCTTTTCGTACTTGTTCAACTTCTTCTACAAATCTATCCAATTGCCAAAGTGTAGTATCTGTTGGCTGATCGGAATAATAAGCACCCAATTGATCGTAATAATAAAACTCAATATTTGCTTGTGGAAAGAAGTTTTCAAAGCATTCAAAATACTCGTGCGTACAAGCCGGTCCGCCATGCAGCAATAACACTTTCATGGTTGGATAATCACCAACACGTTTCGTCCAAACCTTAAACTTTCCAATTGGCGTTTCAATTGGAATTAATCTGATGTTTCCTGTTTGAACTTCAGTATTGGAAGCAATTTGCTTTTCATTTTTTTCTTTTGAAGTTTGTTGTTGACAAGAAAAAAAAAATGCACAGCATATTGTAAGTAAGAAATATTTCATAATTCTTTTTAGCAGTAAATATAATTAATTTACCAGCCTTTAAAATCATTATCTTCTTGTTTTAGAATTAAGATAATTACGCAAAACACTCATTACATAGTATCGTCTTTCATCATTTAATCCTGTACCAAATGAAATTCTTCTTTGTCCAACTAAACTTATTTTATAAGAACTGCTATTTGGGTAACGAATATTTGAAGCACTTTCTTCTACAGCATCAATATCATTCCAAATAAAAGATTTTGTAAAACCAATTTTCCCAACGCCTGTAAATATTTTACCACCTTCATTATTAAAAAAAATTTCTACTTTCCCTACAATTGCCATCGCTGTAACCGACCAAAATATTACAGAACCAATTAAAAATGGGATTCCAAATAAGGAAATAAATGGATTGAAATTTCCACTTAAAATTTGCGAACCATAAATTCCGCCTAAAGATCCACCTGACCAAACTATCATAAAAGGTACTAAGAAAAATGCAGCAGCCGAACGTGTAGTTGCGCCCACAATTGTAGTTTCAAAATCATTGGAATACCATGCTCCTTTTGGCGGTAAATTCGCATCAAATTTTCTTTGTGTCGAAATGTTTGATGATATACTAAAAACGTGATTACAATTTTGACATTTAGCTATGTCTTTTTGAATATTAATATCTTCATTAGCAATTATTGCATTACAATTTGGACAATTCATAGTTTTTAATTCTTATATAAAAGTAACGATTTACCAATTTAATTCGTTCCAAATATTTTCAAATAAAAAAGACTTGACAAGTTTAAAACTTATCAAGTCTTGTATAATTCTTCGATAAACTCAGAATGACAAAGCTATGGTCAGAATGGCAAAATTGCATTAGTGATGATGACCACCAGCACCATGAACATGACCATGCTCTAATTCTTCTGCAGTTGCAGCACGAACATCAGCAACTGTAACCGTAAAGTTCAATTCTTTACCAGCCATCGGATGATTGAAATCCATGATGATTGCTTCAGGTGTAATTTCAACAACAATACCTTGAAACTGGTGACCTTGATCGTCCATCATTGGCAATACGTTTCCAACTTTGATCATGTTTGTATCTAAGTTTCCATCCTGATCTTTAAAGCTTTCAGAAGGTACACTTACAATATCCTGCTCGTTGCGAACACCGTAACCGTTTTCTGCGGCTACTTTAAATTTTACTGTATCACCTACTTGTTTTCCTGCAAGATTTGATTCAAAATCAGGCAATAGCATACCTGCACCTTGAATATATACCAACGGTTGTTCAGGATTTGATTTATCAGCAGTAACCAACTCACCGTTGTTATCTACCTGTAGTTCGTAGTGGACACTTACCACCATGTCTTTATTTACTAATAGCATAAAAAAAATTTTGGCAAAGATACTAAAAGATATGGAAATTGAGAGCATTAGAAGAGAGAAGAGAACATAATAAAGCATCTCAAATCTCATCTCTATTCATCTCAAATCTTTGTGTTAACCTGAAATTTGCAAAAAACACGAACTAATTTAAACCCAATCGCTTTAAATTTAAAGATACTTAATATGCTTGTAACGCTCGATTAATGATTGCTTTCTATTTTTGTATAATCAAAACAACTTAAATTATGGATTCAACTAAAAAATTTCAACAGGCATTTGACACTTTATTAAAAGATTTTACGAATAAGGTAGACGAAGTAAAATCTAACATTCAGCATTTATCTTCTGATGTGAAAGTACAGGTAGATGGACAAAAAGAAAATTTACAGGAATACGGTGAAAAAATCAAAGGAAGAATCAATCAGATTGTTGATGTAGAGAAAGTACGTGCAAGTGTTTTGGCTGAAGCTGAAAATTTAGTAGATGAAGCAAAAATTAAAATTGAAAAAGTATTTCAGTTTGTAAATGAGCAAGTAAATAATGGTGAAAAAACAGCCAAGAAAACGGCTGCAGAATTTTCTAAAAAAGCAGAAAAAACAACTTCTTCTTTAGAAAAAGAAGTAAAGAAAGTAACTAAGGATTTACAAAAGAATGTAGAAAAGGTTTCTAAGAGTGCTGAAAAAAGCTATAATAAAGTAAAGAAAGGTGTTGAATCAAAAGTTCAGGAAGTTGCAAAAGATGTGAAAGCATCAGCTGCAAAAGCATCTAAAGAAGTAAAAGCAAAAACTACGGCTGCAAAAGCTCCTGCAAAAAAAGCAGCTACTCCTAAGAAAGCTGCACCTGCAAAAAAAGCTGCTGCACCTAAAAAGACTGCTGCTAAGAAAGCACCTGCAAAGAAAACTGCTGCAACGCCAGCAAAGAAAAAAACGTCTAAGTAATTAGCCGTTGGATTTTATTTGGTTAGTAAAATTCCGGGTTCGCTTTTGCGAACCCTTTTTTATGTAGTTTTTTGTGATTGCGCTATATCCTTTAGATTATAATACTTTATTGATGTTGGCATGGACAACTTACTTCTTAAGAAAACCTGCTGATGCAAAAATATTATTCAACAAAGTTTTGATGGTAATGCCTGATGATAAATCTGCAACGGAAGGCTTGGCGTTAATAAAATAGTTTTGTGTATAAAATAAGAGCTGCACCATATTGTGCAGCTCTTATGGTTTTCGTGGCATGTATCAATGCATTACTAACTTGCAACGCCTGTTATTTTTTTATTCTTCTTGCGTTCTATCAAGTATTTTCTTCGAGGTTTATCTTCATTTATCTCATCTAATTTTTCATACGCATCTGTTAGATCCTGAGGAACTTCGCCATTGTACTTAATCTTATAGTATGTAAATCCATTAAATGGAACGGTAGTTTGATCTGCTGCAATTTTCACACGGTTTGAAGTACCATTATCAATGAAGTATTGCTTAAATATTTTCTCACGTTCCTGTACCAGCTGATTGTATTTTGTATTCACTACGCCACTTCCAACATATGCTAAACATTTTTGCTGAATTGTATAAAGATCATTACCAAATCTCTTAGTTAAGTAGCGCACAAAATCCGAATCTTTCACCGACATTCTTTCTACAGCAGTTGCATCATTATCAGAAAATGACTGCGCATTTATATTTTTAGTAGTCATGTAATATTTCTTCTTAGCTTCATACAAAAGAATATATTCCTTTTCCTTTTCAGTATAAATCATTGGCTGTACCGTGATTGATGTGTTTGGTGTTTTCTTAAGAAAATCAGCTATTTTATCTATAAACTTATCTTGAGTTCTACGCACAGTTGTCTGCCTGATTTCCCATTTTAATGTCAAAGATTTTTCAATTTCATTTTCTACATTTCTTACTTTAAAAGCATATGGTGTAGTTGGCGGTTTTACAAACACATTTTTAAGCAAGTCAAAAATAATATCTTTGAAATGAATTTTCGGATTGTTCATATCGCCTGAGATCGGTACTTCATAGTCTATTACATTTCCACGTTCACGAACAAATGCCATAATTAAAGGAACAGGAATCCATTTTGCATCTTCTCTTTTTTTAAGTCTCTTTCCAACGCGCGGATCCAAAATAACCAAATGATTCATGCTATTGATATTTCCATTTTTTGCATAAAAATATCCATTAAAATCAAGCGATCCACGATCTAAAGGAAATGATGTGTATGAAATTAAATAAGGATTTGCAATTGACAATGGTATTTTCGCAATAGCATAATTTACCTCAAATGTGTTGTTGTTCTTAGGATCTATAGCAGCACTTAGGTTAATATTTCCAAATGGATTTAAGCCTGTTGAAAGGTATATCTTCAACCTGTTATTATTTTTATCTAAATCATTTGCATGTATATTTAAAGGATTAGCTGCTACTGCAAATTTTTCACGTATGGAGAAATCATTGAACTTAATATCACCTCTATACAATGCGACTCTTCCAACTTTATAATAGCTTTTAAGAAAGTTTTCGGCAATTTGCTGTACTTGTGTTGCTATTGTAAAAATAGGATTAAACTTAGTTGAATCTGCATGTGCTTCTTTGATCTTAGAACCACCTTCACCAAACATACGCTGCAAATTATCTAAGTAGTCATATCGTTCATAAACAAAGAACGGATGTGTGATGGTAACAGAATCCATTACATATTTAAACTGTTTCGGATTGAAATCCTTGATACCAATATACAGTTTATCTATTGACAGAAAATCTTCTTTTTCTTTCTTACCTATATGGAAATCATTGATAGCTACCCAACCGTTTGCTTGTGTTTCCAATACACTTGCGAAACCACCTTTTGCATTTACTTCTAAATCAAGGTTAGCTCTGAAGTTTCCATAATTTGCCAAATCTTTGATGTATTGTTCCATGAAACTAAGGTCAAACTTCTTAATATTGATATATAACCTGTAATTTTGCTTGGTAAGATTGATAGTAATATTACCTTTTATATCGCCTGTTGATGGTCCGTTCTTCATACTAAATTTCACCTGCATCGTGTCACGATTCCACCACATTCCAGGACTTTCAATGTTTATGTCTTTAATAGAATAAATTACCGGTATTACTTTTTCCCTGTAGTTTACAACACCATCGCTGATGTCAATGTCCAATATATTTAGCTTTGTTCTTGCTTTCTTTACTAATTTTTTTTCTTTTGGTGTAAACTTCGCAATAATATCATCGAAGTTGAATGCCTTACGTTGTTGGTTGATATTGAAAACAGGTTCGTCAAGCGTTAAGCTGCTTAGCTCATAAGTTTTTTTGAATATTAAAGCTGTCCAGTTAAAATTCACACTTATTCCATCTGCTTTTATAAATACAGTATCGCTCTTTAACTCGTATAATCTTAAATTACCTATATGAGCATAACCTGTAAATGGATTAACATACACTAAACCTGTCTTGATTTCTCTTCCTGTATATTTTACATCGTATTTTTCGATAAGGTATTTCGTGATTGGTGAAATAAAAACAATAACAACTACCACAAACGATACAATTATTACTAATAATGTCAATAATGTTCTTCTTAGCTTTTGTGAAATCTTCATATTTGGAAATCAAGTGTTAAAAAATAATACAAGTTTCACAAAATTGAAGATTTTACAAACATAACTCATTACACAACTTTTTTTTAGAATTACATGATTTGCAGAAAGCATTTTGTATATAATAAAAAAAGCTACATCTTTCGATGTAGCCAATTGGGGAACAAATTATTAAACCGAGGTTTAATCTAAGGTAATATCTTTCATAGCATTTGGGCGAATTTCGATTCTTGTAGGATCTTCGCTATTGTTATAAATCATATAATTAGAAAAATTTGACTGCTCTGATGGTGTGCTGTTATCTAGTTCCATACCATATCTTTTGTATGCAGGTTCTTTTTCCAATTCGTACAAGCTGATATGATGTTTCTGCATATCTAAAGTAATGCGTTTTTTTATCAGATCTCTTTCTAATGACTGATCGTCCACATCATCTGCAATTTTATTGTTTGATGGTGTTTCGAATAAAGAAAACTGTACTTCCGAACTCGTGTTATCTATATTATCATCCAATTCATTTAATAACTGAACTCGTGGTTTATCTACGATCTTAATGTCGAATTCAGGTTGTGTCAAGTTAATTTCAAATTCTATCTCATTCTCGTTAGAAATTTCATTGTCTATAGATGACATAAATAAATCATTTTCATCAATGATTTCTTCCTCAATTTTTTTTTCAATTTTGATCACATCTATAATCACAGGTTTTTCTTCTGCTTTTATATTTAATGGTTCTAAAGTTTTATTTTCTAAAGGTTTTGTTTGTAAAGAATATACCACCTTTTCTTCCTGCTGGCGTTGTACCTGTTTTCTTTCCTTGCTTGTTTCGCCGCTTTGAAAACCTGTTGCTACCAATGTAATTCCAATATCATCGCCTAAAGATTCATCTTTACAAACGCCCCAAATTATTTCGCAATCTGTTTGTGTTTGTTCTTGTATAGTATCTGTGATCATGTCTAATTCACGCATCTTCACACCATTACCATAAGTGATGTATAACACTACACCTTTTGCGCCAAAGATATCAGCATCTTCCAATAACGGTGAGTTCATAGCTTCGGTGATTGCCTGCATGGCACGATTTTCACCTGAACCTTTTCCTATCCCAATAATTGCTACGCCACTGTTTGACATTACACGACGAACGTCATTAAAGTCAACATTTATTTTGCCTGGTTTTGTAATAATTTCTGTGATACCTTTTGCTGCAGTTGTCAATATATCATCCGCTTTTGAGAATGCTTCATCAATATCCAAATCAGGGAAAATATCGTATAATTTATTGTTTGCAACAACAATCAAGGCGTCCACATTTTCTTTCATGTTTTGTATACCACGTTCTGCTTTATCACGTTTTGGTTTTCCTTCATTAGAAAAAGGAATGGTAACAATACCCACTGTAAGAATACCTAATTCCTTAGCGATCTTAGCAACTATTGGCGCACCACCTGTTCCTGTGCCGCCGCCCATTCCTGCAGTAACGAATACCATTTTAGTATTGTTAGATAAATACATACGTATTTCTTCTTCTGCTTCTAAAGCTGCGCGTCTGCCTTCTTCAGGATCTGCACCGGCTCCTAAGCCTTCTAACAAGTTTGTACCTAATTGTATTTTTGTTGCTACAGGACTTTTTAATAAATCTTGTTTGTCTGTATTGCAAACGCCGAAGTTTACGCCTGGAATGCCTTGCTCATACATATAGTTTACGGCATTGCAACCACCACCACCAACGCCTAATACTTTGATGATAGAGTTATTTTCGCTAAACATTTCAAATTCCATGATTATAATTTTTTATGATTATTTATTTTGTATCGAAGTCTTCGATATCTGATTTTATCCAATTATTTAGTTTTGCGCCCCAAGAAGACATTAATGACTTTTTGCCTAATTGTTTCTGTGGTATATATTCTTCTTCTTTTTCCAATACAGGTTCTTCAATTATTTTATCAGAAATATCTATTAAAGTTTCTTCTGCTGTTGGTGTAACAACTGTTTCCGCTTCTACTTTTATCTCTTCTTTTTTTGGTGCTTCCAATAATGCCTGATGTTCTGTTGTCATTGCTTCTTCATCCAATTGTTTGAATGCGCGAATTAACAAACCAATACCTGTTGCATAGATCGGACTTTCGATATCTGCTACTTTTGTTGTAGACAGATGCTCTTTCGGCAAACCTAATCTTGCATTTTGACCAGTTTCTAATTCCGTTAGTTGTGACAGATGTTGCAATTGAGAACCACCACCTGTCAGCACAATTCCACCGATAAGTTTTTTTGAAAAACCTGATAGTGTAATTTGGTAAGCAACGTGCGCTAAGATTTCTTTTACGCGAGCAGAAATTACTTTTGATACTGCTAATAGATTCACTTCGCGAGTACCAATAGCGCGCGTGCCTTCACCTTGAATAGAAACGTGTTTGTTTCTTAATTCTTCAAATGGAATGGCACTTCCATAACGCACTTTTAGCACTTCTGCCTGATCGCGTAAAATTCTAAAATCCTTTAAGTCATCGGTAATTATGTTTCCACCAAAAGGAATGACGGCGGTATGTCGAATAACAAAATTTTCAAAGATTGCAATGTCTGTTGTACCACCACCAATATCTACCAAACAAACACCTGCTTCCAATTCTTCTTTACTTAATACCGCATCAGCAGAAGCTAATGGCTCTAATTCAATACCTGCAACTTCTAATCCTGCAATAGTAATACAACGTTCGATGTTTTGAATAGCAGTTTCCGCACCTGTGATGATATGAAAATTTCCTTCCAAACGAATACCCATCATACCAATTGGCTCCTGATAGATACCTGGTTCGTTATCAACAATATATTCTTGTGGCAACACGTGTAAAATTCTATCACCTGGTGGCAATGCCAATTTGTACATTTCGTTTTTCAACTTTTGAATATCATCATAGTTGATCCATGTATCATTATTATTTCGTGTTAAGATACCACGATGTTGCAAACTTTTGATATGCTGTCCGGCAATACCAACATGCACTCTTTTAAATTTTACACCTGATTGACGCTCTGCATCCATCACGGCTTTTTTAATAGATTCTACCGTTTTAGCAATATTGATTACCACACCACGCTGCACACCAAAAGACGGACAATTGCCAATACCAAGAATTTCAATTTTGCCATATTGGTTTCTTTTACCAACCAAAGCGGCAACTTTTGATGTACCAATATCTATTGCACATACAATATTTTCTGTTTGATTGATGAGTGTTTTTTCCATGGCAGATTTGCTTACATTATTAACTTGCATAGTTCTAATTTTTATTTCAAACAAACGACTTGATTTTTATACATTATGTTTATAACCTTATAATGATTCCAACCTATCTTCTTTAACACATCAAAATAAAATATGTCTAAGCGTTTTAGTTTTTGTTCCATGTCTTTATCATCGCCAAAAATTATAGTGCTACTTCCAAAGCGAGGAATCAATTCCGCTTGTTGTTTTTCATTGATATTATATTGTCCGATCATCGTTTTCCAGAGTTCATTTTTATTAACAGTTTCGATGATATTATACATTCTTTTTAATTCAGGAGATTGTATTTTCTGATGCGAACCACAGGTTTCTATAATGTTTCCGGTGATGATAGGCACTTTGGCTGCATAACTATTTGAAGTTGGAAATTTGATTCCATGTTGATCAACATAATATGATTCATTCTGCAAATTATACACTCTGAATAATGGTATGCGTTGTTCAATTTTTATAGTAAGGTTTCCATTGTCATCGGTGTATGCATTTGATCTTTCAACCTGTGGAATAACTGTTACAGATTTCTCAATAATTTCTAATTCTTTTCCTGAAAGTTTTTTATCAATAACATCAAATTTTTCTGTGATCAGGTTCAATACTTGTGTTTTAGTAACGAATGCGTTTCCATTCCATTCATCAATTGCAATATTTATTTTCTTGACAGTTGAATCATCGCGGTTAACCTTAGCAAATACAACTAATACAATGAAGGCACTTAAGCCAAGCAACATGGCAATCCGTATAATGATATTTTTTACTGTTTTATTCATCTTTTCTGAACCACTGATTAATCTGATTTAATGATTACGCTGATTTCGAATTTAATAGATTTTTGATTTCGACTACTTTTGTGTCGATGTCGCCGGCACCAACGGTTATCAGCACTTCAAGATCATCAGCATTATTTATTATGGTTAATAAATCATCTTTTGAAGCAATTTGTTTGTTTGCTGTTGTTACTTTATTTAAGATGATTTGACTTGTTACGCCTTCTATTGGTTTTTCTCGCGCCGGATAAATATCTAATAAAATCAGATCGTCTGCTTTTGATAGAGACGCAGCAAATTCATCACACAGATCTTTGGTACGAGAAAATAAATGTGGTTGAAAAACAACTGTGATCTTTTTATTTGGATATAGTTCTTTTGCAGCAGAAATAGTAGCATCTAATTCTCTTGGATGATGTGCATAATCATCAATGTAAACAAACTTTTTATTGCGAACATGCGTTTCAAATCTTCGTCTTACACCTTTGAAAGCAGCAACAGATTTTCTTATATCATCTTCTGAAACACCAATATTTAAGGCTATTGCGATAGCACCAACTGCATTTTCGATATTATGTTTTCCGCCATAATATGACTTTACTTTTTCGATAATTCCATTTGGATGAACTACATCAAATGTATATTCACCATTATTTATAACAAGATTTTTTGTGTAATAATCTGCCGATGAATCTGACAAACTATATCTGTAATTCTGAACATTTTTGTTAAGTACTTTTTCAGTTACATTTTTATGCGTAATCAAAATTCCGTTTGGTCTTACTTTTTCACAAAACTGTTTAAATGAATCTTCAATTGCTTCCAAGTTTCCGTAAATATCCAAATGATCTGTATCTATTGAAGTGACCAACGCGATATTTGGTTCGAGCTGTAAAAATGAACGATCAAATTCATCAGCTTCCGCAATTGCATATTCATTTCCGTCAATAAAATTAGAGTTGAAGTTGATACAAATTCCGCCTAAAAATGCAGCTACACTTTTATTTGATTCTTTTAAAATATGTGCTGTAATGGATGACGTAGAAGTTTTTCCATGTGAACCTGCAATACTAATATTGAACATAGAATTTGCCGCCAAACCCAGTATTTGCGAGCGCTTCAACAATCTATAATTATTATCTAAATACCAATTATATTGCTGGTGATCTTTTGGAATTGCAGGTGTGTAGATGATTAGTTCTGCATTTTTATCTAATGTTCCTAATGAATCTTCAAACGTAATTTTAATGCCTTCTTTCTCTAATTCATCAGTTAAAGCTGTTCTTGTTTTATCATAACCTGTAACTACTTTTCCGTGTAAATTAAAGTAACGTGCAAGCGCACTCATGCCAATGCCTCCGATGCCGAGAAAATAGATACGTTGTATGTTAGATAGATTAGTCATTTTATTTGTTAGAATTTGGATTTATTAGATTCTAAGATTTTTGGATTTCGTTAGTAATATATTTTACAATTTCGTTTGCTGCATTTGTTTTTGCTAATGTTTTGATGTTGTTTGATAAATCATTCAGCTTATTATTATCTTTCATTAACAACAAAACTGCTTCACCTAATTTATCTTTTGCTTCAATATCTTTTATTAAAATGGCTGCACTTTTATTTACCAAAGCCATAGCATTTTTTGTCTGATGATCTTCAGAAACATTTGGCGATGGAATCAAAATAGTTGGCTTTCCGATAATACATAATTCTGAAATAGACAATGCGCCTGCTCTTGATATTATTAGGTCTGCAGCCGAATATGCCATGTTCATTTCTTTTATAAACTGATGAATTCTAACATCCGATAAATCTTTATCTTTTGTTCTTTCGATAATATTATCGTAGTATATTTTTCCTGTTTGCCAAAGCAGCTGAATATTATTCTGATTGAATAATTCTATATTTTTTTCGATAGATTCATTGATTGTTCTTGCGCCTAAACTTCCACCAATAATTAGAATCGTTTTTTTATGTTCTTTTAAATTAAAGTATGATAGTGCGTCTTGCTTCGCTGGCAAAACTGCTGTGATATCTTTTCTTACCGGATTACCTGTTAATATAATTTTATTTGCATTAAAAAATGCATCCAAATTATCATAAGCCACAAAAATCTTCTTTGCAAATTTTGATAAAATCTTATTGGTAATTCCCGGATAAGAATTCTGTTCTTGTATAAATATTTTTTTACCTAACAAAGCTGCGATAAACAAAACCGGTCCACTTGCATAACCACCAACGCCAATGCATGCATTTGGTTTAAAATTTCTGATAACTAAAAATGCCTGAAACAAGCTCTTTAAAAGTTTAAAAGGAAACAATAAATTTTTAGGTGTTAAGCTTCTTTGCAAACCAACCACTTCTAATCCAACAATTTTATAGCCAACCTGTGGTACTTTTTCCATTTCCATTCTACCACTTGCTCCAACGAATAATATCTCACAATCTGGTTGATGCTGCTTCAAACCATCAGCAATTGCTATAGCAGGAAAGATGTGCCCACCGGTTCCACCACCAGCAATTATATATCTTGATCGCTGGTTTAGCTGATTAGTTTGATTGATATGATTAACATTATTTATCACTGTTCTATTTTCTTTTTCAGTTATACGCACTGCTGTGCGCATCTACATTTTATTATCCGTGTATTTCTTCTACCACTTTTTTCTTTTCTTTTTTTGCTGTGGTTGTTGCTGTTGCCGGTCTTTCTTCTATATGTCTGCTTACACTTAAAATAATACCGATGGCAAATGCATTGAACCATATGCTTGTGCCGCCCCAACTTATAAGCGGTAATGTTATACCTGTGTTTGGAAGCAAATGAACATTGACACCCATATGTATAACAGCTTGCAATACCATACTTGTTCCTAAGCCAACTGCCATTAATGCACCAAATGCTCTTGGTGAATTTTTGACAAGTACTATTAATCGCCACATAAAAAACAAGTATAAGAATAGAATAAATGCACCACCAAATAAGCCATATTCTTCAATCAGTGTTGCATAAATAAAATCTGAAAAGGCATCAGGCAAAAAGTTACATTGTGTGCTGCTACCTGGTGCCAAGCGAAACAAACCACCTTTTGCAATAGCAATGTATGCTTGTTTCTGCTGATAAAAATCATCAGAATTATAATCTGGATTTTGCCAGCTTGTTACACGTCCAAGCCAAACATCTGCACGACCGTGGTCTTTGATAAAAAACCACGAGAACGCTACTATCAAACTTGCCATCAGCAAGCCGCCACCAATGATGGCAAAAATAAATTTTGTACTTACTCTTCCAATAAATAATACAACGATGCATGTCATAAATAATATGGCTGCCGATGATAGGTTATCGACCATAATTAAACCACATATCACAACAATTGGCAACATGATATGTATGATCACTTCTCTGATATCTTTTATAACGCCTTGTTTTTTTGACAACATACGTGATGTGTACATAATGAGTGCCAGTTTAGCAAAATCAGAAGATTGAAATGTTAAACCAACAACAGGTATACGTACCCAACGGCTTGCGTCATTTATTCGAACTCCAAAAAACTTGGTATATAATAAGAGTGGTATCGAAAGTAATAACAGCATTTGTGCAATACGTGAAAAATAACGATGATCTATCTGATGTACAATGTATGTGATGAATAAACCAACACCTAACATAAATCCATGTCGCATCAAATAATATTCGGTATTTCCGTGTGTGTCACGATATGCCAATGAACGTGTAGAACTGTATACTAACAATAAGGAAACAGCACTTAGCATGGCAACGATGTACCAAATATATTTGTCTCCTTTTATGTTATTTACAATTCTTCCGATCATGATCGTTGATTTTATTTTTTATAGATTCATCACGTTACGTTTGAATTGCTTGCCTCTATCTTCATAGTTTTCGAACAGATCAAAACTTGCACAACAAGGTGACAACAATACAACATCACCTTTATCAGCAATATTATATGCCATGTGCACAGCTTGTTCCATGCTTTGCGTATCAACAATGTAACCTACTTCAGATGCAAATGCTGCATGTAGCTTTTCGTTATCTTTTCCTAAACAGATGATAGCTTTCACATTTTTATTCACTAAATCTTTTATTAAGGTATAATCGTTTCCTTTATCTACACCACCAACAATTAACACCGTTGGTTTTGTCATAGATTCTAATGCGTACCAAGTAGAATTTACATTCGTTGCTTTGGAATCATTAATAAAATCGATGCCTTTGATGGTGGCGACAAATTCTAATCGATGTTCAAGATTTTTAAAATCTTCTAAACTTTCGCGAATTTTTTCGTTGCGTACGCCTACTAATTTTGCTGAGATGGCAGCAGCCATTGAGTTGTAAGAATTGTGCATTCCCTGGATCTGTAATTCACTGATTGGCATAATGAAATTGTTTTTATTGAGTTCGATAATTATTTCCTGGTTTTCAACGTAAGCTCCATAGCTTACTTTATTGTGATATGACATTGGTATTTTCTGAACTTTAGGATTTGCTTTATTTAAATAATCCATTGTTACTTTATCATCTTGGCAATAGATAAAATAATCCTGTTCTGTTTGATTTTTTGTGATGCTGAATTTAGAGTCGATATAATTCTCAAATTTGTAATCATATCTATCTAAATGATCTTCTGTAATGTTGCAAAGAATAGAAATATAAGGTTTGAACGTAACACAATTATCCAATTGAAAACTGCTCATTTCTAACACAAAATATTCTCTATCGCCATTAGCAACTTGTCGTGCAAATGAAGTTCCGATGTTGCCGCCAAGACCAACGTCAAGACCAGCTTTCTCAAGTAAATGATATGTTAAAGCAGTTGTAGTTGTTTTGCCGTTTGTTCCTGTTATTGCAATAATTTTTGCTTTAGAGAAACGATATCCGAATTCTATTTCTGAAATAATCGGAATATTTTTTTCTTTTATTTTTTTGATGATTGCTACTTTATCTGCAATGCCCGGACTTTTAATAATGGTTGTTGCTGATAAAATTATATCTTCAGAATGTTGACCTTCTTCGAATGCAATATTTAATGCAGTTAACTCATCTTTATAAGATTTTTTTATAGTTCCGAAATCAGATACAAACACGTCCATACCTTGCTTTTGTGCAAGTATAGCTGCGCCAACACCGCTTTCGCCACTACCTAATATGACTATGAAATGTTTAATGCTCAATTTTTAATGTTTAATGTGTCCTGAGACGTTTTTACAATTGATGTTAATAGTCTGATTAACTCTTCACAATCTTTTTGTAGTGGTTGATAATTATATTCAATCAACTTTGAATGTTCTAATAATTTTATCCAATACAAACTTTCTCTTGCTTCTTTTGAAGCGATGCTCATTTTAGCAGTAAAATCTTTTTTAGATATTCCTGCATCTGCTTCTTCAATATTTGCACCAATACTTGTAGCACTTCTCAATAATTGTTTTGACAAAACATATTCATTTCTTTGAATCATGCTTTTATACAATTCTATTGCAGATAATGCAAATTGGAATGATTTATTTTTTACTATATTTTCCTTCATTTTTATTTATCATTAAACATTAATAATTCACCATTTTTTCAACTATCTAATTTTTAATGTTACGAATGTTATGACTGCTAATAATATGCTGATGATCCAAAAGCGCAATACAATTTTTGCTTCGTGATAACCTGATTTTTGAAAGTGATGATGCAATGGTGACATTTTAAAGATTCGTCTACCTTCACCATATTTTCTTTTAGTGTATTTGAAGTAACCAACCTGCAACATCACCGATAAATTTTCTGCGAAGAAGATGCCGCACAGAATTGGAATTAATAATTCTTTACGAACAATTAATGCTATTACTGCAATCACACCGCCAAGCATTAAGCTGCCTGTATCGCCCATAAATACTTGTGCAGGAAAAGCATTATACCATAAGAAACCAATTGTTCCACCAATCAATGCTGCGCATACAATTACTACTTCTGCTGTATCAGGAATATACAGTACGTTTAAGTAATCGGCAATTTTTACGTTACCTGAAATATAAGCGAACAGTGCCAATGTTATTAATACAATTACTGAAACACCTGCAGCTAAACCATCAATACCATCTGTAAGATTGGCTGCATTGGATACTGCTGTAATTACAAAAATCACGAAAGGAATAAAGATGATCCAACCCCATTTTTGGTAGTCGTTTGTAAATGGTTTTAAAAAATAAGCATAATCGAGTAAGTTATTTTTTATGAATGGAACATTTGTTTTTAATGATCGTGTTTCGTGCGACAAGAATTTATCACCAACCACAATACCTTTACCTTCGTACAATGCTTTAGCTGTTGAGTATTCAACACTTGGATCGTTTAAATCTACCTTTCCATTTTTGTCAATCTTATATTCAAATACGGTATTAAAATCGCGTACTTTAACAGATGGATGAAAATATAAAACACAACCAACCACAAGTCCTAAAATTACTTGCGCTAATATTTTGAACATACCACGCAAACCTTCTTTATCTTTTTTAAACACTTTTATATAATCATCCAAGAAGCCAATCGCACCCATCCATAAAGTTGATATCAGCAATAAGATCACATATACATTATTAAGTCGAGCAAATAATAATGTTGGAATTACAATGGCTGCGATGATGATGATGCCACCCATTGTTGGTGTTCCTTTCTTTTGTACTTGTCCTTCTAATCCTAAGTCTCTGACAGATTCGCCGATCTGCATTTTGCTCAACCAACGAATAATTCTTCTACCGATTAACATAGAGATTATCAACGACAATATGATGGTCATTGATGCTCGAAATGAAATGTATTGAAACAATCTTGAACCTGATAGTCCAAAAGTGTCTTGCAAATATTTGAATAAGTAATACAACATAATGTTTCGTTTTGAGCTGATTCTATTTATTCAATTCCATAAATGTTTCGTGCAATATTGCCTTGTCATCAAATGGATATTTTACACCATTTATTTCCTGATATTTTTCATGACCTTTTCCTGCTAACAGTATAATATCATTTTGATTTGCAAGATTGCATGCTACTCTAATTGCTTCTCTTCTGTCTGTGATTGACATAACTTTGCTGTAATTATAGGCTGGCACGCCTGCTTTCATTTCTGCAATAATTTCTTCTGCACTTTCATTGCGTGGATTATCAGAAGTAAGAATAACCTTAGTTGATAATTCGCTTGCGATGTGCGCCATGTCTGGTCTTTTCGTCTTATCACGATTGCCTCCGCAACCTACTACTGTGATTACATTCTCATTATGTGAACGAATTTCATTAATGGTATCTAATACATTTTTTAATGCATCTGGTGTGTGTGCATAATCAACGATACCAATAATTTTATGAGTACCTGAAAGCTGGCAATCGAACCGTCCTTCTGCTCCTTTTAAGATAGAAATTGCTGCTAATGCTTCTTCTTTTTCCATACCAAGCAAAGTGCAGGTTGCGTAAATTGCCAATAAATTGTATGCATTGAATCGACCAACCATTTGCAAATGCACGTCAATATCATTAGCCTGTACAATCAAACCGGTAAATGCATTTTCTAAAATCTTGAAGCGAAAATCTGCTAAGGACTTCACAGCATAAGTATATTTTTTTGCTGCTGTATTTTGCAACATTACTTCACCTCTTTTGTCATCAATATTTGTTAAAGCAAACGCAGTTGATGGCAATTGATCGAAGAACTTTTTCTTTGCGTAAATATATTCCTGAAATGTTTTGTGGTAATCTAAATGATCGTGTGTAATGTTTGTAAAAATACCACCTGTAAATTCCAAGCCAAATATTCTATCCTGATCGGCTGCGTGAGAGCTTACTTCCATAAAAGCATATTCACAATTTTTATCAACCATCTTTTGCAGCAAAGCATTGATGGCAATCGGATCTGGTGTAGTATGCGTTGACGGAATTTCGTCGTTATTTATTTTATTAACTATCGTAGATATTAATCCGGATTTAAAATTCTTTGTCACATAAATTTCATGTAATAAAGTAGCTACCGAAGTTTTTCCGTTCGTACCTGTAACACCAACTAACTTTAATTTTTGTGATGGATTTTCATAGAAATTACACGCCATAACAGCTGATGTTTTACGCGCATCTTTTACTTGTACATAAACAATTTCGTTATTTATTTCATTTGGAATTTCTTCGCAGACAATAACACTTGCTCCTTGTTCAATCACTTTTAGAATAAAATCATGACCATCAACTGTTGTTCCTTTTATAGCAAAAAACACATCGCCTTTTTCTGCTTTTCGTGAATCAATTTTTAATTCATTTATAGAAATAGATTCATAACCAATTATTTTTATTGGTTGTATGTTTGTTAATATTTCTTTTAAATTTTTCACTTTCTATTTTACCTTTCTTTTCATTTTATACGCACTGCTGTGCGTATCTACTGCTGCGTGTATCTACTTTTTTAATTTAGATATAACTGTATCAAACTGCCTTTAATTATTGAGCTCCCTGCTGCAATTGACTGTGCTGATATTTTTCCTTTTCCTGCAAAAATCACTTTCAAGCCTTTATTTTCTAACAAGCTTACAGCATCATCTAATAACATTCCACGAACATTCGGAACCTTATTATCATCAGCATTTATCATTCCTATCTTTACTTTCTTTGAGCTGTCACCTTTTACAAAAGCGTATTCATTATCTTCTTTGAAATCAAATTTTATATTGAATCTTTTATTGAATTCTTTTATTGCATCTACTTCACCAACAATTAATGGAATCGGCAAATTTTTTATAGTAGAATCTTTATTGATCGCTTGATTATGTGTAATATTTGAAGTGATGATCTTATCTGCCATTGTTCTAAATATTGGTGCAGAAATAGCGCCGCCTGTTGTAAGCAATCCTTGCGGACCACCAACGACTACGATACAAGAATATAAAGGTTCGTCTGCAGGAAAGAAACCAACAAACGATGATAAATTTTTATCTGTATAACCTGTGCTTCCAAAACTCATTTTTGCAGTACCTGATTTTCCTGCAATTCTGAAATGTGGTGTATATATTTTTCTGCCTGTTCCATTTTCATCTTCGACTACACGCAGCATGATTTCTTTAGCCATTTGTGCTGCTTTTTCATTACAAATTTTCTTTGTTGATGATTCAGGTTTGTACTTTCTTATTACATTTCCATTATCTAAAACTTCTTGCACTAAATATGGTTTTACTCGTACTCCTTTATTTGCAATAGCATTATAAAAAGCTAAGATCTGCAATGGTGTAAACTTCACTTCATAACCATGACCGATCCAAGCTAAAGACATAGCACTCCAGTTTTCCGGTTTATTTACGAAAGGTGTGCGTTCACCTTTAATGTCAATCTTTGTTGCTGCTGTTAAGCCAAATTGCTGAAGCTTTTCATAAAATTTCCGTCTGTCGTTTCCGTAGAATTTAGTCAGCCAATTTGCAATGGCAACGTTAGAAGAAATTGCGAATGCTTTTCCAGGTGTTAAGAAAGTATATTGCGAATTATGACCATCATCTGTAAGAATTCTGCCACCAAAAACACCACTTGCATGATTTGTATTTATAGAATCTAAAGGTGTAATAAAACCATCGTCAAACAATGATAAATAACCTGCCATTTTAAAAACAGAACCAGGCTCGTTGCTTAAACCTAAAGCGTAGTTGTAGTTTTCAGAATAAGTACCATCTTTATTTTTACCAAGATTTGCAATTGCTTTTATAGCTCCTGTTTTTACTTCCATTAACACCGCACAACCAAATTCTGCCTGAGATTCTATCAAAGCGTTTTGCAAAGATGTTTCCGCAATATCCTGTAATCCTAAATCAATTGTTGTTATAATATCATAACCATTTTTTGGCTCAATTTCTCCTGTTGATTTTAAAGGAATCCATTCGCCACCTGCGATCTTTTGTTTTAGAATTTTTCCTTTAACGCCTTTTAATAAAGAATCTGATGCTTCTTCCAAACCAATATCCTGTGCGTTTTCTCTAATTAAGCCAATCGTTCTTTGCGCCAGATAACCATAAGGATTTGTGCGTTTTTGATGTGTTTCTACAATCAGTCCACCTTTAAATTTTCCTTCACGAAATAGTGGCCATGTTTTTATTGCTTTCAATAAAGTATAATCAGCTTTATCACAAAAAGCAAAATACCTACGATGTTTTTTTCTTGCTTTGATTAATTGTTTTTTATAATCTTCAACAGAATTTTTTCCAAAATTCTTCCACATATAATATGCTAAGGAGTCAACATTATTTTCAAATATTGCTTTCGTCATGGCTTTAGAACCAAAGTCGATATGCAGTTCAAAAAAAGGAACTGATGTTGCTAACAACTTATCATCTGCTGAATAAATATTACCGCGTTCTGCAGGAATTTCAAAAATATTTGTGGTTAAGCTATCAGCTAACTTTCTCCAATTATGTACTTTGTCATTTTGGATTTGATATACTTTTCCCAACACCACAACACCAAACAGCGAGCAAAGTGCGCCGATAAGGTAAATGCGAAATAATATGTTGGACTTTATATTCAAATGTTGAGTTGTTGAATTAATGAGTTAATGAATTATTTTAAACTTCCTTTTGGTACTTCAATTTTTTTAGGTGGTTCCTGTAAGGTTTTTAAGCCATAAGGTTCCAATACTTTTTGTAATTCTGATTGTTTGCTTTTTTGATTCATTTCCGTTTTTACCGTCATAAATTCCCAACGCAACTCCTTTATTATTTCCTGTTTTTTAGAAATTCCACGATTTAAACGAACTGCCAAGTGTGTGTTAAAAATCTCTATAACACCAATAAATACTATGGCTACCACAAATAAGAAGTTATGTAGCACTTGTGCATACGAAACAAGATCCTGAATACCAAACGCACGCAAAACGGTTTCAACCATTCGTTGAATTTTGCTTTGCGGCTTTACTTCTACTTCTTGTGAAATAGTTTCCTGGTGTTCAATATCTTCTGTTTGTTCTGTCATTTCTATTTTCATTTATACGCACTGTTGTACGTATCTACTACTACAATATTTTTTCTGCTATTCTTAATTTTGCGCTTCTTGCTCTTGTGTTTATTTTCAATTCTGCAAAACCTGCTTCCATTGGTTTTTTAGTGATTACTTTTAAATGATGCTCATAATTTCCGAATACATCTTTTTCCGGTTCACCTTCAAAAACTCCATTTTTCATAAAGTTTTTTGTTAGTCTGTCTTCTAAAGAATGATAGCTCATAATTACCAACCTTCCATTTTCATCTAAGACTTCTTCACTTTGCTGCAAAAAATCTTTTATCGCATTCAGCTCATCATTTACTTCTATTCTTATTGCCTGAAAAACCTGAGACAGATATTTCACTTCAATACCTTTAGAAACTATCTTGCATACATCAACCAAATCTTTTGTTGTCTCTATCGGATTGATTGCACGTTGTTCAACAATTGTATTGGCTAATGTTTTGGCATTAATAACTTCACCATAAAAACCTAAAACATTTTGAAGCTGCTCTGCCGAATAGTTGTTTACTACATCTTTTGCACTAATACCTTCTTTGTTATTCATTCGCATATCTAAAGGCGCATCAAAACGTGTGGCAAAGCCTCGTGACGGTTCATCTATCTGATAAGATGAAATTCCAAAATCTGCTAATATGCCGTTTACTTTCTTGATACCGTATAATTTTAAATACCTTTTCAGATGTCTGTAATTTGCCTGTATCAAAGTGAATCGTTTATCATTCGGCACATTTCTTTTAGCATCATCATCAACATCAAATGCAAACAATTTTCCTTTTTCATTTAGTTGTTCCAGTATTTTTTTTGAATGACCACCACCGCCAAAAGTAACATCAACATAAATTCCATCCGGAATTATTTTTAATCCATCTATACATTCATTCAGCATTACAGGAACATGATACATATCTTTTTTCTACACGCACAATGCGTATCAATTTTTATCTGTTATTATTAATTTTTGCAAAAATCTCGTCAGCCATCTGCGCAAAATTTTCCGGCTCTTTCAAGTTTTTATAGTAAGCTTCGCTGCTCCAGATTTCTATAATATCATGGAAAGCGGTGATTACCACTTCATCTTTTATTGCCGTTGCATCTGTAAGTCTTTTCGGAATCAAGACACGATCGTTGCTGTCCAACTCAACCTGCGTAGCTGCCTGGTAGAAGTAGCGTAAAAATTCACGCTCTTTAGATTGGAAATAACTTAATTTATTCAATTCTTCTGTGATAGCGTTCCATTGTGCAATTGGATACAATCGCAAACAATTATCAAAACTCTTATTAATCACATACTTAGAACGAGTTTCTTCAGGAATTTGACGTAGTAAATCACTAGGCAAACGAAGGCGTCCTTTGCCGTCAACTTTTACTTCATATTGTCCTGTGAATGCGTTCATGAGATTTGTTGAACAAAAATAGAACAAAAGTCACACAAATTCCCACTTTCTACCACTTTTTACCATTAACAAGAGTGTTAATAATTCAAATAATGTGCATATCTCAAAATTTAATGTGCATTAAGTGTGTAAAATATCTGTAATTGGCTGATTTTCAATGTATATTTATAAACATGCGTTTATAAACACAGTTTAAAAATGTGCAGAAATCGGTGGTAATTTTTGAGCAATTTGAGGCAAAAATGGAGTCTTAAATATGTTTTTGGTAGTATTTATAATGAAAACGATAGTTATATTATAATTTTATGCAAATGGTTTAAAAAATTCTTATTTTGTTTCTATGCAAAATCATTCCGTTGTTTTATTAATTCAGAAAATAGAGTTACACTATTCTAAAGAAATTCAAAAGTATTTTGCTGTTGCCAAAAAGCTGCGAATTGAGAAATTGTATAAGCTGATTTCAACGGCGAAAAATGAAGAACAATTAGATAAAAGCCTGCTTTTTAAGAAAATCTTCGGAAAAATTTATTCTGAAAAAAATGATTATTTATGGCGAAATGAAATTCGTTTATTAAAAGAAGAGCTGGAAAGATTTTTAGTAGAAGTTGAGCATCAACATCATTCTAAAAATAATGAAGCATATAATGATTGGTTATTGGTACAAGCATTTAAAAGATTGCAGTTTGATGATGGCATTGACGAAAAGACCATATCATTGCTGAAACAAAAAGATAATTTTGCTTGCTATCAGTATGTATTGGATGCTTGTTTTATACGATTGGATAACCTGCGACACAAGAATTCCGATCTTATCAAACGCAGCAAAGATTATCCTGAGTTTATAAATGATAGTAAAGAGGTTTTAAATGATTTAATTGCTGCCAATTGCGCGCAATTAAACTTACACATGTCACACAGCAACTGGCTTTCCTATAACCATCAATCAGAATATCATGAAGACCTGATATCTGACACTTACAACTGCTCGTTACCAAAGAATGCCATCAGTAATTTTTATAATCATTTGAGTGCTTCTTTTACAGATGCTTCAAATAAAGATTTTCGTACACAAATACAAAGTTTAGATGTTGCATTGGAAAATATTGAACCTATTTATAAAAACAATAAACTATTGCAAGAAAGCAGAATAACCATATTGATAGCTAAAGGTCGTGAATTTTCCGGCAATGGTTTTTTCGAAGATGCAGATGTTGTACTTAAAAGTATTAAAGAGGATATCGATAATTTACATCATCAACACAGAACCAGAACCATCTATTATGTAAACTATATTACCAACTTAGTAAAAAGCAAGCTTTATACGGAAGCGATTCACATCATGGATCATGAATTCTCTACAGATAATTTATTATATAAAAACATGCTTTTACAAAACAGGTTATTGTGTTATCTGTATTTACGTGATACAAAGAATCTTGCCAACTATATATCGTATGATTTGGACGCTGCTCCATTTCCACAAAATTATGTATTGAAGGTTATCAAATCGATTTATTTTTACCTGACACAAGAATATGATACAGCGCTTTCTATTGTTACAAACTTAATTCAAACAGTATTATCTGATAAGATGTCATATCATAAATCAATTTCCATTTTATATAAAAAGCTTTATACGGCAAAACAAAAGTATGCTTTGCATAAAAAAATGTCTTCAAAAGATGTGAAAACATTACAAGATGCAATTATTGAATTTGAAAATGATACACCTGCTGAGTTCAAATTAGTATCAGTTTATTTATGGATAAAACAGGAAATTGAGCACAATTTAGTCTAAAAGCAGTTTCAAGAATAGCAATCAAAATATTGATTTACAATAGATTATAAATTACACTTCTAAAAAACTACTCACAAAACAAAATTACTTCATTTGTCTTCAGTTTTTGATTAATGCAACTTTACATTACAAAAATGAAATACAATGAAATCAATTACAAAAATACTTACAAGCATTATTATGCTGAGTATATTTTTTCTTTCCTGCAAAAAAGAAAACACCAATCCATCTGAAGAAAAATGGCAGTTTACAAAACTTGTAAATACTACATTAGACAATAGTGGCAACTTAGTGACGATGGATTTCTATCAAAAGAAAGGCAATGAATGGCGCATCGTGCAAATGTCGCCTGATGACTACACAAAATTTTATTTGGAAAAAATTATTACACCAAATACTTACGAATTACCGGTCAACAATACCAATGCATTCTTAACTTCCAACGTCAGGCTTTTTGATCCTGCAGATAATAAAGTTTACAATCAGGGAAATTTAAGATGGCCAATAGGTAGTCCAATTGAATTTAAGACCTTTAATACATTTGAGGTGGAGTTTCCTGATATGCCTGTTGCGTATAATGCTATTAGCAAATTTAGTGGTGCTACATTTTCGTTAGAGCAAGCGTATGATAATAATTCAAAAACCAGCACTTATATTTTTTATGATTTTCCAAATCAAAAATATTTGTATTATGGCTTTAGAAGCGGTGCAGATTTAATTATAGAAAATACACTGCCTTTAATTTGTACTACTTGCAATTCTATTAACTGGACAACAATTGATGCAGTTACCTGCACAAGCGGAAACAACAATTCTGACTTCTATTATTTCTTTGATTTTGATGGAAATAAAATGTACATAGTTGACAGAATAGATAAAAATACCAATCATCCATCTTTTCAGTTAAACAATACTCCAATTGATTTTAACACTGCATTTTCTAATGAATTTGGCTCAAATGGCGGCAACGAATTACCTTTTGATTTTAGCAAATAAAAGCAAACCACAACAACCATATAATTATTTTTTAAATTCTAAATAGAAAAACCATGAAGTACTTATTTTTTCTCTTAATGCTTACAACACTAGCATTTACTGCAAAAGCAGAAGACAACAACACTATCAAAACCAATGCAACCTGCAAAGCCGGTCAGGATAGAATTACAACAGAACTCAAAAAACTGGATGGTGTATTTGATGTAAAATTTGCTGCCGATGGAACGATTACTTTAAACTATAGTTCTGATGGAACACCTTATAATGATCTTGTACAAAAAGTTACAGAATGTGGTTTTACTGCAAACGATATCGAACCAAAAAATGGTGATAAAGATTTGTGTAAGAACAAAGTAAAATCAAAAACAAAGACAAATTAAAAATCAATTCTAACTCAAAAAAACGACAACATGGCAAACTTAATTTTTAAAAATCTTAGAGAAATTAATGTTGGTAATTACAAAGATCTATCTGAAACTTATCTGAAACAAATGGCGATTTCTGCAACATTAGGTTTTGGAAAAGAATACAAAACGCCGGAACATTTTTTGGAACAATGTGGCGATGGTGATATCAATGATGGCTTTGTTGAATTGTATGATATTGTTGAAAAAGAAAATCCTGATAAGGTTTTATATGACTGTTGGTTTTATTTAGGTGATACTGCAAACGTATTTTTTGCAGGCACAACAAATGATACACTTGCAGCTATGTGTCAGGATTCTTTCGATGATCATACTGCAGACGGAAGCAACGAACAATTATGTGCTGATTTACAGAAAGCATATTACAACAAAGATGACGAAGATACTGACGACGAAAACTAATAATAAATTATTCTACAACACTTAAATCACAAAACTATGAAATCACAAAATCACGGAATTAAAAATTTAAAAACTGATGCAATTAAAAAGACATCTTTGATATTTTTTCTTGTACTGTTTATTGCTTTATTAAGTTCTTGTTCTCAAAATGTTTTAGACGTTGGCGACAGGTACAAAGTTGTATTTTGGTTTAATGAAGCAAACTCAAGATTGCTATTAGATGACAATGCAGAAACTTTAACTTTTTACATAAACAATAACGCTGTTGCAACATCTTATGTTGATGATATTTTTTGGACAGCCGCACCATCTTGCGATGATACCAGTGTAATAACTACACAAGTTGATTTACTTCCACGTAATAGAACAATTTTTTATAAAGTAACTGACCAAACTGGTTTTGAATACTTTAGTGGAACACAACAACTGATAACAAATACTTGCAATGCAATTGAAATTGGACCAATTACAAAATTCAAATAAATAAACTTTTTTAAAAAATTACAAAATTATGAAATCACAAAAAATTATCATCGCATTAGCTTTAGCATTAAGCATTGTTAGCTGCAAAAAAGAAACAAAAGATCCGATTGTTATAAAGCCACGACAAACTGTATTAGATTCTATTCAAAGAGACTTTACAGAAACCATCTCTAATGGTTCACCAGGTGCTTATGCTGTTGGCTATGATTTTTATGTTACAAGCAATGGCGTTATTGACCAACTTGCATTATGTACACCATCAATAGGTACTTATAAAGTTATCTTAGTTAATACAGATACGGATGCAGAAGATTCTGTTAGTATCAATATTACGGCAGCAGACACCGGAAAAACTATTTTTAAAGGTATAACACCAATGACAGTAAATGCAGGCAATTATTTCCGTCTAACATTCAATGATTTGGACAAACCACAATATCAGTACTTAAGAACTGATGGAATGGATCAGGTGTATGGTAATATCGATCTGCGTTGGTATGTATTTCAGGCACAAGCAACGTCTTCTACTATTGATGGCGCATTTGGTCATTCGCAAGATTATACATTTGGTGGTGTTGGATGTACGTTTGTTAAAGATTAACCATTAAAATTATAAAAAATGAAAAAGCTGATCACTATAATTTTTGCATGCAATATTTTATTTACGGCATGTAAATCTAACAAAACTGAAAGTTCTGAAGCCACAACCATCGAGCAAAATATGGATGAAATAAAATCATCTACTGCTGAACAAGGCAAAGCCGGAAAAGGAAACATAACTTTACTATGCAATGGAAATACTTATAAAATAAATGGCGTTTGCGGTTCAGTAAAATCTATGGGTTCGCTAACAATTGCTGTGCCTGACGATAGTATTCCTGCAAAATTATTCAGTATTAATTTTAATACAGATAAATTGCCTGACGCTACTTCATCATACAAGATTGTAAAATCAAACAGTGAAGATAAAGATGCCAATCATGTTGTGGTAAGTTATGCAGATATGCGCGGTCAATTACAAATGATTTGGGAATCTGATGACAAATCTGGCAAGTTAGACTTTACAGTAAATGGCAATGAGATCAAATGCACATTCTCAGACATCACGTTACAGCCAAGCGAATTTTATAACAAAGAAGCGCAAAATAAACCTGCTACAATTTCAGGCGAATTAACCATTTATAAAAACTAATCTCATGAAAAAAATAATTCTAATACTTTCTGCAATAACTATGATTATTAGCAGCTGTAAGAAAGAAGAAAACAAACCGAAACAAACGCGTTTAAAAACATACACGCATGATTATTACACGCGAACTGCACCAGCATCTTTAGATAAATATACAATTGAGTATAACAGTTCAAATAAAATTTCTAAAGTAATTTTAGAGAATAATGGAACATTATACAAAACACAATATTGCATGTACAATGCTTCTAATCAATTGGATAGTATCACAGAAAGAAACGCCTCAGGAACATTGACTTACTATTATACAATAAACTGGACAGGCAACAAAATAACAAGTTATACAACACCAAGTGGAAACACTACACAACTTACTTACAATAGCAATGGTTTGATAGATAAAAAGATATATTCTGATGGAAGTTATTTCAGAAATGAGTACAAAGCAGATTCTGTGTTGTTATATTACAAAGATGTTTCAACTCCAGAAGTGATATCAGATCGTTATAAACTTTCATCTACTATAAAAAACCCATTTTTAATTTCAGGGTTTGAAGCCGAAGCTTATGTAACAGGTCTTTTGTTTTATTACAACAATTCTTTTAATGCTTTATTAGCAAATATAGAAACTGTTGAAATAGCATATTTAAATGGTAATTTATGGTATCAAAAAGACTATACTTTTGATGGTGATTTTAATGGCTATCCTTTAAAAAGAAACGACCTTACTAATACTTTAGACGGAAATAAAAGCAAAGAAACATTTACTTACGAAGAATTTTAAAAATGATTTTTAAGCTTAGAAAAATATGAAACAACTCATAAATAAAGATACCGGCGAACTTACTTTAAACAATGGTTTTGTTGTTTCTAAAGACACTAAATTAAATGATTTACTAAAAATATTTGGTGATGATAAATTTAGACAAAGTGAATATGCTGCAGATTACTACTCATTACCACAAATAAAGATCGATGAATACTATGTAATTTTTGGCTTTGAATTTAAAAACGAATCACTCAAAAAAATCAGCTTTCAGGTAGAAACAGCGCCGATTGAAAGAGAAGCATGGACCAGCCAAAGAGACTTGGAAACCAAATGGATTGCACAACAAATGGGTGACAAAAGCAACTTTGTTTGGAACATGAAAATTGCCGGAAGACACTATCATTTACAGTACAATTGGGGTTGCATTGGCGTTTATTACGACTTCAAAAACGGAACATTTGATAGCGGTTTATTTTACGACAGGTAAATAGAACTTACAACAAACAATAACAGAAAATCGAAATCAATTATTATTAAAAATTATTCATTCACAATTAAAATTTATAAAGATGAAAAAATTAAAAATCGCATTGCCTATGTTACTATTAATATTGGCTACAAGTATCAGCACCGGCTGCAAAAAAGACAAAAATAAAGTACAAACACAATTACCATCTAACTACACCAACCAAGGAACCATCACTGTTAAAAGCAAAAACATATCAGTTTGTGTTTATGACAACAGCGCAGAAGATGGTGACATCATTGACTTATTTGTAAATGGAAATGCACTCATCAGCAACTATGAAATTCTGAATACTGAAAGATGTTTTGATGTTACGTTAGAAGATGGCAATAACTGGATCGGTATTAATGTAGATAATGAAGGCACCAATCCACCTGCATCTGCAACTGTAAAAATTGATGATGGAATTTCTATACAGGAATTTATTATTGATGGTGAAGTTGACAAACCTGGTGGTTACATCATTAAACTATAAAACCACAAGAACTATAAAACTATGAAAAACAATTTTTAACAATCACATTAAACAAAAACAATGGAAGACACTTATTATCCAATTAAGCAAGGTAATTTTTGGACGTACAACTTAAAAACAGGCGGTTCATTTACGAACGAAATTACAGAAAGCGGTGCAGATTATTACATTGCAACATGCAGTTCAGGCAACCAAACTTCAAGAGTAAAATTAGAGAATGGAACTCATATGGCTGATACTTTTGAAGCAGGAAATTTTCAACCAACTTTTATTGACAACTCTAAAGTTGGCGATTCCTGGGAAATAAAATACAAGGCGAATGGCATTGATTGTATTTTGGCAATGAAAGTAATTTCGATAGAAGCAAACAAAGAAATCGAAGGAAAAACGTTTAACGATGTAATGATGGTGGAAGGCGAAAGTATTTTTTCTATGAACGGAAATGCTATTCCATCAGGCATGAAAACACAATATTATTATGCGAAAAATGTTGGTCATATTTTAACAACATCCAGTCTTGGCGATTATTCGCCTTTGATTGAGTACAAAATAAATTAGGTATTAATTTGAAGAGAAAATGCTTCTGATAAAGACGGCATTTTGATTTCATTTTTTGTAAGCGAAGCCGTGAGGCTTCGTTTTTTTTATTAAATTTTGATCTCAATGGTTTTGTAATCAAAGTAATCTTGAATTCTGTTAATCAAGATTCAGACAAAAAAAACCGAAGCAAAAATGCTTCGGTTTTTTTTATTATTTACAGAAAGAAACTATCTGTCGTCTCTTTCTCTTGCACGGTCAACCATTGGTTTTCCTGCACCTTTATTACGTTTGTAAACTGCTAAGATTTGTTCTGCATCATCGCTGTTTGTTGCAAAGAATGAAAAATTATCCAAAATTCTGATATCGTCAATTCTTCTTGATTCTACACCAGCATCATTTTTTAATTCTTCTAACAATTGTCTTGGCGTCATGCCATCAGCTCTTCCTTTTGCAAAAAATAAACGAACTGAAGATGAGGTTCTTCTGCGTGGTGCGCTGTCTCTGTCACTTGTTCTGCTATCACTTCTTCTATCATCACGTCCTCTGTCGCTGCTGCGTCTGTCGTCTCTTCTGTCTCCACCTCTTCTGTCATCACGTCTATCACCTCCACGTTCATACCTGTTAGATTCTTCACGTGGTGCCGCTTCTCTTATTTGTTTGTAAGCTTTGATATTCAACTCATCTTTTGCAAAATGTTTTATCAAAGCTGCAACAATAACTTGTGGTTCGTTTTCGCCTAAAATTTGTGTTGCCAATTCCATGTATTCGCTGTAATGCTCAGTGCCTACAATAGTTTCAATATGTTCTGTTAAACGACGAGTTTTAATTGTAACCATGTCGCTTGCATCAGGCAATTTTCCTTTTTTCATTTTTGCCTTAGAAATTCTTTCTACAAACTGTAGCTTTCTTTTTTCTGATGGTGAAATGATGGCAATTGCTTTTCCTTCTTTTCCTGCGCGACCTGTTCTGCCAATTCTATGTACATAGCTTTCCGGATCTTGCGGCAAGCCATAGTTGATTACGTGTGTTAAATCAGAAATATCAATACCACGCGCTGCCACATCTGTTGCCACTAAAACACCATACTTATTGGTTTTAAACTGCTTTACCACTTTTTCACGCAGGTTTTGCTGAATGTCACCATGCAATGCATCTGTACTGTAACCTTTGTCGTTTAAGTGATTCGCAATTTCAATAACTTCTGCTTTTGTATTACAGAAAATGATACCGTAAAAGTCTTCTTCAACGTCTAAAACACGGCATAAAGCATCGAACTTATCGCGATCAGGAACTTCAAAATAAGACTGTGTAATATTTGTATTTGTAATGTCTTGTTTTGCAATTTGAACCATGTCAAATTTTCCCATATAGCGTTTCGCCAATGATAAAATTCTGTCAGGCATAGTTGCAGAGAACAATAGCATTCTGCGTTCTTTCGCACAAGATTTTAAAATAAGTTCGATGTCATCAACAAAACCCATGTTTAACATTTCATCAGCTTCATCCAACACCACATATTTTACTTCGTCTAAGATCAATTTTTTTCTTTCGATCAAATCAATCACACGACCTGGTGTGCCTACTACAACGTGCGTACCTTTTTCAAGCTCACGCATTTGCGAACTAATGGGCGCACCACCATATACAGTAGTAATCCAGATGCGTTTGCTGCCTTTGAAGCTTTTAATTTCTTCTGCTGTTTGTATAGCTAATTCGCGCGTTGGTGCCAAAACTAATGCCTGTACGCTTTTTTGCGTTGGGTCAAATCTTTCTAAAATTGGTAAGCCAAATGCCGCAGTTTTTCCTGTACCAGTTTGTGCTTGCCCTACAATATCTAAATTACCATTTAATAAAAGCGGTATTGTTTGTTGTTGAATAGGTGTTGGTACTTCGTATCCTTTTGTTTCTAATGCGAGTAGAATATCCTCGCTCAGCCCTAAGGCTCTAAATCCTTCCATAAAAAATTGATATAATTGAACTGCAAAGATACGCTGATTAGCTGAATGTTACAACCAAACTATGTGTATATGGTGTTGTTATTGAGTTAATTAAAGCGAATCTTGCTTTCCTGTTTGTGTTCGTGAGGACACGAACCCATGGCAACAAGCGCACACTACACGTGTTTTGTATCTTCCTAACCAAAACCGCTCAAAGCTGTGGTTCGTGTCTTCACGAACTAATCAAAGTAAATTTTGTTGTCTGAAACTGTAATACTGTTGCTGCGCAATAATCACATGATCTATCACATCTATTTCCAATAGCTTACCACCTTCAATTGCTTTTCGTGTTAAACGAGTATCACTTTCGCTCGGTTGATTATTTCCTGACGGGTGATTGTGGCACAAAATAATAGCCGAAGCCAATTCTTTCACTGCAACATTAAAAATCATTTTCATATCTGCCACCGTACCGGAAATGCCGCCGCTGCTAATCTTATGTTTGGAAATAAAACGATTATTCCTGTTCAGGCAGATCACCCAAAATTCTTCGTGCGGCAAATCTGATAAGATTGGCGACATCATTTCAAAAACCAGTTTATCAGAAATGATTTTGTTTTGCGGTTTGAGTTCTGCCTGTGCACGCCGTCGTCCGAGTTCTAAAGCAGCAGCTATAGAAATAGCTTTGGCTTCGCCAATTCCTTTAAACTGCATTAGATCTTCGATAGATTTTTTACCTAACTCGAATAAATCATTATTTACAGAGGCTAAAATGTACTGTGAAAGCTCAACAGCAGATTGCGTTGAATTTCCGGAACCGATAACAATGGCAATCAGTTCGGCATCTGATAAGTTTTGTTTGCCTTTAAGTTGGAGTTTTTCGCGTGGACGGTCTTCTTCTGCCCACCATTTAATCGTTAATTTGTTATCAATAAGCATAAAATAAAAATTGGTGTACCATATAGATACACCAATTGCTTATTTTCCATAAAAAATATGGAATTATTTTCGAAAAGTTGAATTATTTGTTCAAACTGTTCAAATGCAACATCACCTGAGATTTTAAGTGACTCGCTTTGTTATCGTGAATTTGATTTCTTTTAGCCAATTTATCTACCAAAGAAACCACTTTGCCAAATGTAGTTTGTGCTTCAGCCTTATCTGATAAACCTAAGAATTTACGTAATGCGTTTCTTGTAGTTTTACCATAATAACGGTTTTCTAATCTTTTTTTAGCCGTTTGTCTAATTCTCTTTTTTGCTGATTTATGATGTGCCATTTTTTCTTTTTGAGTGTGCAAAGATAGGCATTTATTTGAAAAACGAAAAGCCTGAACGTAAAATAATGATTAAAAGTAGCTAACTAATTGAAAATTAATTGTAAAATGATCATTTTAACAAGCTAAATGTGCCTTTTTGGTAATAATCTTTTCCATTTTGTTGGTAAGATAAGATGTAAACGTAATCATCTACCGACTGTGCTGAACCTTTGAAGAAGCCATTCCATCTTTCATCTTCATTTTTTGAAACAAACAGTAAGAGTAACTACACTATCGCACCAGAGTATATTCAAAGTATCTTTACAAATGCCTTGCGGCTTAAGTGTTTGTTAATAATAAGACTTGTCACTTACAATACTATCGCAATTTTATTGGCAAGTTTGTATTTAAGAAATGAATCTATTTTTACACTTTTTAGCTTATTATTAGCTATAAAAGACCGATATTTGCACTTTAATAAGCACAACATCATGGACGATTTTTCGATACTTTCCAACGCACATCCAGACTACATTGATTCGATCTATAAAGATTTCCTGCAAGACCCGAATTCTGTAGAACCGGAATGGAGAAGTTTTTTTAAAGGTTTTGACCTTGCCAATAAATTTGGTGAGAACAACAATGGCGTAGCAACTACCACAGACAGTACACAAGTTTCGGCTGAAACAGTTTCACCAAAAGAATTTAAAGTTTTAAAACTAATAAGTGGCTATAGAAATAAAGGACACTTATTGGCAAACACCAATCCATTACGACCACGCCGTGATCGTCACGCTGATTTAGAATTACATTTCTTTGGGTTAGATGATAATGATCTGGAAACAGAATTTATCGTTGGAAATGAAATTGGCATCGGCAAAGCCAAGCTTAAAGATATTATTGCACGCCTACAACAAATCTATTGCCGTACCATCGGTTGGGAATATAATTATGTTTTAGATAGAGATGAGCGCGCATGGTTGCGCGAGCAGATCGAACATGGCTACGTTGCGTATGAGCATCCTATCGAAAAGAAAAAAAGAATCTTATCAAAACTGAATGAAAGTGAAGTATTGGAGAAATTCTTAGGAACAAAATATATCGGTCAGAAGCGTTTTTCCTTAGAAGGTGGCGAATCTACTATTCCTGCATTAGATTCTATGATAAATGTTGCCGCAAATCATGGTGTACAAGAAGTGGTAATCGGAATGGCGCATCGTGGTCGCTTAAATATTCTTACAAATATTGTTGGCAAAACCTACGAACAAGTATTCTCAGAATTTGAAGGCATTGCACCAAATGATTTTTCTACAGGAACAGGCGATGTAAAATATCACTTAGGATATTCTTCGCAATACGAAACAATGGATGGCAAAGAAGTATACATAAAACTTCTACCAAATCCGTCACACTTAGAAGCTGTAAACCCTGTTGTACAAGGCTATTGCAGAGCAAAAGCAAATGCTATCTACGGCGAAGATTACGACAGAATTTTGCCAATTACCATTCATGGTGACGCTGCAGTTGCAGGACAAGGCATTGTTTATGAAGTATTGCAAATGCAATCGCTGAAAGGTTATACCGTTGGTGGAACCATCCATTATGTCATCAATAACCAAATTGGTTTTACTACTGATTTTGACGATGCGCGAACATCCAACTATAGTACATCCATTGCCGCAACTATTCAGTCACCTGTTTTTCACGTAAACGGCGATGATGTAGAATGTGTTACTTATGTTGCCGAATTAGCAGCAGAATATCGCCAGCGATTCAATAAAGATATTTTTGTAGATATGGTATGCTATAGAAAATGGGGTCATAATGAAGGTGATGATCCATCATACACACAACCACAAATGTATAAGATCATCAAAGATCATGTTGGTGTAAGAGATCTGTACCAAAAAAAGCTTTATGATTGGGGCTTTGCCGAAGCAGAATTCGCAAAAAAAATGGAAGAAGATTTTTGGTCAGAATTACAGGCACGTTTAAATGATTACAAGCAACAGGAAAAAAAATACAAACCTCAGCCGACAGAATTAGCATGGCAGGCATTGCGCAAAGCCACCGACGAAGATTTTGAGTCATCACCGGAAACAAAGATCAGCAAAGATGATTTAGTAAAAGTAATTAAAGCTTTAGTAAAAGTTCCGGAAGGCTTTAAACCATTAAAAAAGATACAGCAATATTTAGAGCAACGCAGAATAATGATGCGTGAAAATAATACTGTTGATTGGGCTGCCGGCGAATTATTGGCTTATGGTTCTATTTTATTAGATGGAAAAGATGTGCGATTAAGCGGTGAAGACGTAAAACGTGGAACTTTCTCACATCGTCATGCATGCTTATATGATGAAGTAACGAATGAAGAATACAATCGCTTGCAACACATTGCAGATGATGGAAAACAAGGAACATTCAGAATATTTAATTCACATTTATCAGAATATGGCGTTTTAGGTTTTGAGTTTGGTTATTCTTTGCCATCACCGGCACCACTTACTATTTGGGAAGCACAGTTTGGTGACTTCGACAATGGTGCGCAAATCATCATCGACCAATTTATTGCATCTTGCGAAACAAAATGGAACAGGCAAAGTGGTATCGTTTTATTGCTACCACACGGTTATGAAGGTGCAGGACCCGAACATAGTTCTGCACGTTTGGAGCGTTTCCTTCAATTATGTGGTGAAAATAACATGGTTGTAACCAACATTACATCACCTGCAAATTTCTTTCATGCTTTAAGAAGACAATTAGCTTGGTCATTCAGGAAACCTTTGATAAATATGTCACCGAAATCATTACTGCGTCATCCAAAATGCGTAGACGATATTTCTAAAATTTACGAAGGAAAATTCCGTGAAGTTATTGATGATGACAAAACAGATGAGCCTTCAGCAGTAAAGAAAGTATTATTATGTTCAGGTAAAGTTTACTATGACCTCTTAGCTAAAAAAGAAGCAGATAACAGAACAGATGTGGCTATTGTGCGCCTGGAACAACTATATCCTGTTGCTGAAAAGCAACTGAATGATATTGTAAAAAAATACTCTAAGGCAAGCTTTCATTGGGTTCAGGAAGAGCCGATAAACATGGGTGCTTATTCATTTTTGTTATTAAATTACAGCAAAGCAAAATATTTACAATGCATAGCGCGACCACAAGCTGCATCACCGGCAACAGGTTTCAGCAAACTGCATGAAAAAGAACAAAAGGCTTTAGTGGAATTGGCGTTTGGATAGATTATTAGCTGATAAGAAAAATCAATCTTTCCAAAACTAAATAAGCATTAAATTTGTCTAATAATCTTGAGTCTAAATATCTAACAATCTAAGTAATGAGCAAAATAGAAATAAAAGTACCAACCGTTGGCGAATCAGTAACAGAAGTAACCTTATCATCTTGGTTAGTAGAAGATGGTGATTATGTAAAATTAGATCAGCCAATTGCAGAATTTGAATCAGACAAAGCAACTTTTGAAATGCCTTCTGAAGCAGCAGGAATTATTACACGTGCAGCAAAAGAAGGCGACGACATAAAGATTGGTGGCGTTGTTGCGTATATTGAAACTGATGCAGCTGCACCTGCAAAAGAAGAAAAATCGGCAGCCGTGGAAACTCCAAAAGCAGAAGAAAAAGTGGAAGAAAAGAAAGAAGATGTTAAAGTGGAAGAGAAAAGCGAAACTAAGATTGATGCAGAAGAAAATCTCAAATCTCAAGTCTCAAATCCTGCATCTACTTACGCAACCGGCACACCTTCACCATCTGCTAAAAAAATCTTAGACGAAAAAGGTGTTGATACAAAAGATGTTCAAGGTACTGGTGTTGATGGTAGAATAACAAAAGAAGATGCTTTGAAGAGTCAAGAATCAGGAGCCAAGAACCAAGACACAAAAGAAGAAATAAAAAAAGAAGTTAAAGAAACAGTTGAAAGCAAACCTTCAACAACAGAAAAAATAAGTGGTAATTTTTCTCGCAATGAGAACGTTGAGAAAATGACACGTATGCGTAAAACAATTTCTCGCAGATTAGTTGCTGTGAAAAATGAAACTGCGATGCTGACAACTTTCAATGAAGTTGACATGACACGCATTCATCAAATTCGCGATCAGTATAAAAAATCATTTGAAGAAAAGAATGCAATTGGTTTAGGCTTCATGTCGTTCTTTACAAAAGCATGTGCCATTGCCTTAAAGAAATTCCCGGCGATCAACGCTTATATCGACGATGAAAATATTATTTATCATGATTTCGTAGATATTTCAATAGCAGTTTCTACACCAAAAGGTTTAGTGGTTCCTGTTGTGAGAAATGCAGAAAGTTTATCATTTGCAGAAATAGAAAAAGACATCAAACGCCTAGCATTATTGGGTCGCGACGGCAACTTAAGCATCCAAGATATGGAAGGCGGAACTTTCACTATTACAAATGGTGGCGTGTTTGGTTCTTTGATGTCAACACCAATTATCAATCAACCGCAAAGTGCCATTTTAGGTATGCACAAAATACAAGACAGACCAATGGCTATCAACGGTAAAGTAGAAATACGACCAATGATGTATTTAGCTTTATCTTACGATCATAGAATTGTAGACGGAAAAGAAAGCGTTGGATTTTTAGTTATGGTAAAAGACTTCTTAGAAAATCCTGAGAAAATGTTATATGGAACAGATCCTGTGAAAGCATTATTAGAATTATAATTTTTTCTAATTCACAAATAAAAGAGCGTTTCAGTTGAAACGCTCTTTTTATTTAGATAGATTTTGATTGTAGATTATCTGTAATCACTATTAATCTAAAATCCAATTGAAAGTGTTTGACATAAAATACTTAGATACAAAAAACAATGTAATGCAAACAATCGAAATTAAAATAGCAATTCTATCTTGTTTATTTAATTGAACTCTATTAATAATTAAATATAATGAAAGAAAAATTGTTGCTGGTATAGTAATGATACTTAAGACAGCTGGAAAGATCGCAATTTGATTTAAAAAATCAATTGACAAACTTGTCGGATCTGGGTCAATACCATATAATGGCAACTTACCAAATGTTACAATTCCAAATAATAAAATTGTCACCCAACATATAAACCATAATATTGGTATGTAACAAAGAATCCTATTTATTACTCTAATGTCTTTCATCTTATTCTATTTGCCACTACCTTATGAAATGGACACTACCTGTAATCATTATTGATTTCTTCCAACACATCAATGCCAGGACAAAGCGTTGTTTCATCTAATTGATTTAATGGTGTGTCTGTGCTATCTAATAAAGTATGCAAATCTTTAGTTTCATTATTGATGTACAACAAGCCGGTTAAAATTTCATTTGCGATATGAGATTTTTGCAAAGCATTTATCACAGATAATTTATCATCAGGATTCCATTCTTGCGACAATTTATGCAAGCGCAGCCAAGAGCCATCGTGCATTTTCACCATCTTCGTTTCATCATCATTATAAGAAGTCGTAATTTCTTCCATGGGTGGCACATAATCAACTGTACCAGTTGCTTCTACATGTTCGCGTACATAATCATAAGATTTTGTAGAGCCGACATTATTATTAAAAGTAACGCAAGGCGACAACACATTTATCAACGCAAAACCAGGATGCGAAATAGCTGCCTGAATTAACGGAACCAATTGTTTTTTATCACCACTAAAACTTTGCGCTACGAAAGTTGCACCAAGTTCAATTGCCAAACCACACAAATCAATTCCTTCAAACATATTTACAGAACCTGCTTTACTTTTCGAGCCAAGGTCTGCAGTGGCAGAATCCTGTCCTTTTGTTAAGCCATAACAACCATTGTTCATCACGATGTATGTCATGTTTAAATTTCTGCGAATAACATGCACAAACTGACCCATTCCAATAGATGCAGAATCACCATCGCCTGAAACACCTAGATAAATAAGGTCTTTATTAGCTAAGTTTGCACCTGTTGCAACAGAAGGCATTCTTCCATGAACAGAATTAAAACCATGCGAATTAGCTAAAAAATAAGCTGGTGTTTTTGAGGAACAACCAATGCCTGACATCTTCGCAACTTTGTGTGGCTCGATACTCATTTCCCAGCAAGCCTCCACAATAGCTGCACCGATAGAATCGTGACCACAACCAGCACATAATGTTGTTAGTGAACCTTCATATTCTTTCCTTGTATAGCCGAGTTTATTTTTCGGTAAATTTGGATGCGCAAATTTCGATTTTATATAAGTCATAGTGCAATTGCTTCTTTATTTTATTAATGCTAATTAAGTATTGGATCACTTTTTTTAGGCATTGATTCTTTTATTTTATTTATGATAAAATCTGCAGAAATCGGGTTACCATCATAGTTTAATATCTTAATTAATTTCTTCGGATGAATCTCTAATTCGTTGATCAAAAGTGTTCTCATTTGCGCGTCACGATTTTGTTCAATAACAAAAACTGTTTCGTGTGATTCAATAAAATCAAGTACTTCATTGTTAAAAGGAAATGCTTTTATCTGCATGGCATCAAAATTGATTCCTTGCTCACGCATCATATCCATTGCTTCTTCCGCAGATTGAGTTGTCGTTCCAAAAAATATCAATGCTTGTTTATTTTTATTTTCTTTCTGATAAAAAGTTGGTTTTGGAACCATTGTTTTTGCTGTTTCATATTTCTTCAACAACCTTTCCATGATGCGAATATAAGTTGGCGAATCTTCTGAATACACTGCATATTCATCATGCGAAGAACCACGCGTAAAGAAAGAACCTTTGCTTGGATGCGTGCCTGGAATGGTTCTGTAAGGAACGCCATCATTGTCAATATCTAAGTATCTTCCAAATCTATCCAGCTTTTCTAATTGTTCAGCCGTTAATACTTTTCCTCTTTTATATTTTCTATTTGGATCCCATTTAAATGGCTCAGAAATATGATCATTCATTCCTAAATCCAAATCGGACATTACAATAATTGGTGTTTGTAATTGTTCTGCTAAATCAAAAGCTTCAGCCATCATTTCAAAGCATTCTGCAGGTGTTGATGGAATTAATAAAACGTGTTTTGTATCACCATGTGAAGCATAAGCTGCCATCAAAATATCTGATTGTTGTGTACGCGTTGGCATACCTGTTGATGGACCGGAACGCTGCACATCTACCAATACTACAGGTATTTCTGAGAAGTATGCTAAGCCTAAGAATTCATTCATTAAAGATAAACCAGGACCACTTGTAGCTGTGAAAGAACGAGCACCATTCCAGTTAGCACCGATTGCCATACCTAAAGCAGCAAGCTCATCTTCTGCTTGTACAATGGCGAAATTTTTCTTTCCTGTTTCTTTGTCAATTCTATATTCGTTGGCATATTCATCATATGCTTCTACTAATGAAGTGGAAGGTGTGATCGGATACCAGGAAGCAACACTTGCACCACCATAAACCGCACCAATTCCAGCAGCCGTATTTCCATTAATTAAAATTCTGTTTTTAATTAAATCTCTTCTTTCAACTCTAATATTTAATGGATATTGGAAATTTTCCTGCACATATTTTACACCTAATTGTAAGGCATGAATATTTGGTGCTACTAATTTTTCTTTTCCTTTAAATTGCTCTGAAACCAAAGCTTCCAATACACTAAATTCAATATCTAATAATGCAGATAATGCACCAACGTAAATGATATTTTTGAATAGTTGTCTTTGTCTTGGATCTGTATATTCTTTATTGCAAATTCCGGTAAAAGGAATGCCGATATAATTGATGTCTTCTCTGATATAATCTTTATGCAATGGCTTTGTGTTATCATATAAAAAATAACCATCGACATTTACATTCGCAATGTCTTTCATCATGCTTTGCGGATTCACACAAACCATTAAATCAACTCCATCTTTTCTTCCTAAATAGCCTTTCTCACTTACACGAACATCATACCAGGTTGGTAAGCCTTGAATGTTTGATGGAAAAATATTTTTTGGTGTCACCGGAATTCCCATTCTGAAAATAGACTTCGCAAACATGTGGTTCGCACTTGCCGAACCTGTTCCATTTACGTTTGCAAATCTTACGACGAAATCATTTACTTTTATATTTAATGACATGAACCTGCTTTACTTGTGTTATATAAAAATTGCTGCATGTCCCAAGCTGAAGTTGGACAACGCTCTGCGCAAAGACCGCAATGCAAACAAACGTCTTCGTCTTTTACCATGACTCTTCCTGTTGTTAAGGTTGAAGAAACCATCAAATCTTGTGATAGATTTTTTGCAGGAACGATCAAATCATTTCTTAGATTTTCTTCCTCTTCATTTGCGGTGAAAGTGATACAATTTGTCGGACAAATATCCATGCATGCATCACACTCAATACATTTTGTTTCTGTGAAAACGGTTTGCACATCGCAGTTCAAACAACGTTGTGCTTCTTTAAAACCTGTTGGCAAATTATAGCCAAGTTCTACTTCTTTTTTTCTGTCTAATAAAACAACTGCTTTATCTGCTTGTGGTACAATATATCTGTCATCGTTAGAAACAATACTATCGTAAGCCCATTCATGGATACCCATTTTTGTGCTATATAAATTGGTGAATGGCGCCGGTCTTTCTGTTACTGCTTTTCCATTCAAAAATAAATCTATTGAGATGGCTGCCTGATGACCTTGCGCAACTGCTGTGATTACATTCTTTGGTCCAAGTGAAGCATCACCACCAAAGAATACATGTGGTAACGCTGATTGAAAAGTATCCTGATTAACAACAGGCATTTCCCATTTACTGAATTCAATTCCAAGATCTCTTTCGACCCAAGGAAAACTATTTTCTTGTCCAACTGCGATCAACACATCATCTGCTTCAAAGAATACTTCTGCTTCGCCTGTTGGTTCTAAAGAACGTTTCCCATTTGCATCATATACTGCATGAACTTTTTCGAAGTTCATTCCAACTAATTTTCCGTTTTGTGTAACGTAACTTTTTGGAACATGATTATCTATAATTGGAATATCTTCATGAATCGCATCTTCTTTTTCCCAAGGACTCGCTTTCATTTCTGCAAAAGGACTTCGCACAATTACTTTCACATCTTTGCCACCTAATCTGCGTGAAGTTCTGCAACAATCCATTGCTGTGTTTCCACCACCCAATACAATTACTTTTTCACCAATTTTTGTAGTATGTTCAAAAGCAACACTTGCCAACCATTCAATTCCGATGTGAATATTTTTTGCACCTTCTTCTCTACCTGGTAATTCTAAATTTCTGCCTTTTGGTGCGCCTGTTCCAATAAAAACTGCGTCATATTTTTGGTCTAAAACTGCTTTTAAACTTGACACATAAGTTTTGAAATGTGTATGAACACCAATGTCTAAAATTTGACTAACTTCTGAATCCAAAACTTCTGCTGGTAAACGAAAAGATGGAATTTGACTACGCATCATTCCGCCACCTTTTTCCTGTTCATCAAATAAATGAATTTCGTAACCTAACACAACTAAGTCGCGCGCAACGGTTAGTGAAGATGGACCAGCTCCAATTAAGGCAACTTTCTTTCCATTAAAATTTTCTATTTTTTTAGGTAGAAAATTTGAGATATCACCTTTGTTATCTGCAGCTACACGTTTTAATCGGCAAATGGCAACCGGTTCTTCGTCTTCCAATCTTCCTCTTCTGCAAGCAGGTTCGCAAGGTCGGTCGCATGTTCTTCCAAGAATTCCGGGAAACACATTAGATTCCCAATTTACCATATACGCTTCTGCATATTTTTCCTGTGCAATTAAGCGAATATACTCAGGCACTGGTGTATGCGCCGGACAAGCATATTGACAATCGACCACTTTATGGAAATATTCCGGGTCTTTTACATTAGTAGGTTCCAATAGATTAATTTTCAATTACAGGCAATGTTGCCAATCAGACTATAATAGCTCATCGAATTTACAAATACTTTTACATCTTAAATACAAATTTATAAACATTTTGGTATTGTTGTAGTAATGTGAGGAAAAGGATGAATCTTGTCTAAAAATCTTTGTGAAACTATATTTATTACTTCATCAGAATTATCTATCAAAACTCATTTTTATTTGAATTATTATAACTGTATTTTTGTTCTACAATTGATTGTAACAATCAATCAAAAGTTTTGCAAATATTCTTTAACTTTATTTTATGTTAGATATTCAAAAATATATAGAAATTCATCCTGAAATTCGATTTGGAAAACCTTGTATAAAAGGCACACGAATTGCAGTTCAAGATATTTTAGAATGGCTATCAAACGATATGAGCCACGAAGAAATATTGGAAGACTTTCCACAATTGACCAATAATGATATTCTAGCTGCTTTAGCATTTGCTGTTAACAGAGAAAAAATTGCAACATTAGTTACAGCATCATGAATTTATTGTTAGACGAGAATTTATCTTGGAGATTAATCAAGAAGTTAAAAAACGACTTCAGTTTAATTATTCATTCAAACGAAATTATTCCATTAAATAAGCAACCAAAAGACTTTGAAATTTGGAATTATGCGGAAAGTAATAATTTTGTAATAGTGACAAATGATGAAGATTTTTTAAGATTATCACTAACAAAAGGATTTCCACCAAAGGTAATTTTATTACGAATTGGAAATGCTCCAACAAATACAATTGCAAATATCTTAATTCAGAATAAAACAAAAATTGAAATTTTTATTTCAAATAATGAAATTGGAATTCTAGAAATTTTATAATACAAAACAAACATGGAAAAATACGACGTTACAGTTATAGGCTCTGGTCCTGGCGGTTATGTGGCAGCTATTCGTTGCGCACAATTAGGATTTAAAACAGCAATCATTGAAAGATACAATACATTGGGTGGCACGTGCTTAAATGTTGGCTGCATACCTTCAAAAGCATTATTGGATTCATCTGAACATTACCATAATGCAACGCATACTTTTAAAGAGCATGGCATTGATCTCACAGAAACACCAATTGTGAACTTTACGCAGATGATCGCGCGTAAAGGAAAAGTAGTCGATGCAAATACTTCAGGCATTGATTATTTGATGAAGAAAAATAAGATCACAGTGTATAATGGTCATGGTTCTTTTGTAAACAAGAATACGATTTCTATTAAAAAACAAGATGGTTCTGAAGAGCAAATTGAAACATCTAAAACTATTATTGCTACAGGTTCTAAGCCAACTGCTTTGCCTTTTTTACCGGTTGATAAAACAAGAATTATCACTTCAACAGAAGCATTAACATTAACAGAATTACCAAAATCTATGGTAATTATTGGTGGTGGTGTGATTGGTCTGGAATTAGGTTCTGTGTATCAGCGTTTAGGTACTCAGGTTTCTGTGGTTGAATTTATGGATAAGATCATTCCAACGATGGATGATGATATGGGAAAAGAATTGCAGCGTAGCTTGAAGAAGTTAGGCATCAAATTTTATTTGTCGCATAAGGTTACAGGTGCAGTAAATACTGGTGATTCGGTGACAGTTTCTGCTTTGGATAAGAAAGAACAGGAAGTAAAAATCGAAGCTGATTATTGCTTGGTGGCAATCGGCAGAAAACCTTATACAGAAAGTTTAGGTTTGGAAAATATCGGCATTACTTTAAACGAAAGAAAACAAATTCCTGTTGATGCACATTTGCAAACTTCAGTAGAAAATATTTATGCAATTGGTGATGTGATTCAAGGTGCCATGTTGGCGCACAAAGCAGAAGAAGAAGGTGTGTTTGTAGCAGAAATAATTGCAGGACAAAAACCGCATATCAATTATAATTTAATTCCTGGCGTGGTTTATACTTGGCCTGAAGTGGCTGCAGTTGGACAAACAGAAAATCAATTAAAAGAAAAAGGCATTGCTTATAAAGTTGGAACTTTCCCGTTTCGTGCTTTAGGCAGAGCGCGTGCAAGTGGTGACATTGATGGCTTGGCGAAAATATTGGCTGATGCAATAACTGATGAAGTTTTAGGTGTACATATTATTGGCGCGCGCGCTGCAGATATGATCGCAGAAGCTGTGGTTGCTATGGAATTCAGGGCAAGCGCAGAAGACATTGGCAGAATTTCTCATGCGCATCCAACTTATACAGAAGCTGTAAAAGAAGCTGCATTGGCTGCTACTGATAACAGGTCGATACATTCGTAAGAATACAAGAAACAGGCTTTGAAATCTTCATATTAATTGTTATCTTCATATGTAACTATGAAATTAACAACGACTTATGCTTTGATTGCTATCATTTGGGCAACTTGCACTTCTTTCCAAAATGCAGGCACCAAAGTGTATATTTGCATATCAGCAAAAGCATATGCTTATCATTATTCTTTAAATTGCCGAGGCATTAAACAATGCACACATGAAGTCAAAGAGATCTCAATCAAAGAAGCATTAACACTTGGTAAAAAAGCTTGTGGTTATGAAAGATAGTGATTAGCGGTTTTAATACTCACCGGTTATAAAACTTGTATTTGGATTTTGCTGATAAGCTAAAGAAATCACTTTTACATCTCTTCCATTTTCAGACACACGAATACGAACGTATCCATAATATTTCAACGTTGGTATCATTTCAGAAAATGCTCTGAAAATAATATACTTATCACCTTGTCCTGCCAAATTACCTTTATTTGCTGATGGATTCAGAATATAATCGTATGAAATTCTTCCATCAACATTACCACTCCAATTGCCTGCTAAAGTAGAATCTATTTTTACGCCTGAATTAAATGTTTTAATAAAACCTGCATCATCAATTAAAAAATCACCTACGGAATTATTAAAATGCGCATAAATTCCATGAGAACTTTCCGGATCGTACCAAGACATATTGATGGAAAACTGGCAGTTCACATTCGGAAAATTATATCCAAACAATGACTCAAAAGTAGATGATGGTGTTGGCTTTGGATAGTAGCTTTTTAAAGTAGTATCCATATTAACAGAAGCGACATTTGGATTATCTAAGCTTACTACTTCTTCTTGTTTGCAGGAAAACAATAAGAGCGTAAACAGAAGAACAATTGAGATACCGAATATTTTTTTCATGTAGTTATTTTTACGAAGTTACTGATTTATTTTGTTCAATATAAGGTTAATGAATCATCTATTTCTTTTGCATAAGCAATAATTCCACCTTTTAAATTATACAGATTATCAAATCCTATATCTTGTAATTGCTGAATGGCTTTTGCGCTGCGAGTTCCGGCTTTACAATGTATAATTACTATTTTCTCTTTAGAAATTTTATGTTGATTTTCTATAATTGTATTTAAAGGAATTAATTCAGCACCAAGATTTGTTATCTCAAATTCTGCTTTTTCACGAACATCTATTAATTGAAAATCTTCATTTTCATCTATCATTCTTTTCAATTCAAGCACTGTGATTTCTTTTATTGCAGGTGATGAGATATCACAACTGACATCATAATTATCTTGCAAAGATTCTATAATAATATTGCTTGATTTTATTTTGTATGACTGAATTGAATTATCTAACGCATTATAACAAACTAATTTTCCTTCTATTGTTTCGCCAATATTTGTGATCATTTTTATGACTTCATTTGCCTGCATACTACCAACAATACCGCACAAAACACCAAGCACACCTGCTTCTGCGCAGTTTGGAATATTAGTTGGTGGTTTTGGAAAAACATCTTTGTAATTTATTTTTGTTTTGTGATTGAATACAGAAAGTTGTCCTTCGTATCTCAAAATCGAAGCACTCACAAAAGCTTTATTTAACAAAACACAAGCATCATTTATTAAATATCTTGCAGAAAAATTATCTGTACAATCGCAGATGATATCATATTGCTCTATCAACTCAAAAGCGTTAACAACATTGATATTTTCTTTGTAAATAGAAATTTCTACAAAAGGATTTAGTTGATTTAATTTTGTTTTTGCTTGTTCTACTTTTGGTTTTCCAACATCATCAATTCCATATAAAATTTGCCTGTGTAAATTAGAAACAGAGACAATATCAGCATCTGCAACACCAATAAAACCTACACCAGCCGAAGTTAAATACTGCAACACAGGACAACCTAAACCACCAGCTCCAATTACTAAAACACGAGCTTGTTTTAATTTTAATTGTGCTTCTGATCCAAAATTATTTAAAATAAGTTGGCGATTATAAAATTCATTTTCTTGGTTGGATAGTTGCATGTTGAATTTTTTATTTTCACGCAAAGTACGCAAAGAAGCAAAGGCGTAATTTATTTGATGTTATTTGCTTTCAACAAAACTTTCATTTGTTGTTGCATATTGATTGCTTCTTCTCTTGCTTTTTCTGCAAAGTCTTTTCCAGCGGAAGCATATATTATACTGCGTGTTGCGTTCACCAGCAAACCGCAATCTTTATTCAAACCATATTGAGAAAGCTTTTGCAGATCGCCACCTTGCGCGCCAACACCAGGCACTAAGAAAAAATGATCCGGACAAAATTTTCTTATTACTTCAAAGTATTCTTCTTTCGTTGCACCAATCACGAACATCATATTTTCAGATGTTCCGTACTGCATGCATTTCTCAATTACATTTTGATATAAAGGTTTTTTATTTGTTGTTAAAAACTGATAATCCTGCGCACCTTTATTAGATGTTAAACCTAAAACAATTACCCATTTATTTTTTATCTCTAAGAAAGGTTTGATAGAATCTTCGCCCATGTAAGGTGCAATGGTAATCGAATCGAAATTCATATTTTCTAAAAATGCTTTAGCATACATGATTGATGTATTGCCAATATCACCACGTTTTGCATCAGCAATTTTAAAAAGATTTTCAGGAATATGGTTAACGGTTTTCTCTAAGGTTTCCCAACCTTTTGCGCCATACAATTCGTAAAAAGCAATATTAGGTTTGTATGCAACACATAAATCATGCGTGGCATCAATAATTTGCTTATTAAACTCTAAGATCGGATTTTTGTATTTTAAAAGATGCTGTGGAATTTTAGTAATATCTGTATCTAAGCCAACACACAAATAAGATTTCTTCTTTTTAATTTGTTGGATTAGCTGTTTTTTATTCATAAGATTGCTTTGCTTTCATCGCAATGACGTTACACTGCTTCTACAGATATTATTTCCGGAACAAAATTTTTAACAGTGCTTTCCACACCTGCTTTCATGGTAGATACACTCATTTTGCAAGATTCACAAGCACCTTTAAGTCTCACTTTTGCTACCAGGTCTTCGGTTACTTCTATCAGCTCAATGTCGCCACCGTCTGATTGCAAGAATGGTCTGATGTGATTTAATGCAGAAACTACCTTATCGTATAATTCATGCTTATTTATTTCTATTATCATCGTTACAAATTTACGACATTACTTCGATATTTGCGTTTTGCAGAGCAATTTGCTGTGCGACATTTTGTGCTAACTGCTCAAAAGCTTTTGAGGCTGATGTTGCTGTTTGCAAAGCGATTGGCTTGCCATAATCACCACCTTCTCGAATATCCTGTTCAATAGGCAATTCACCTAAGAAAGGAACATCAAATTGCTGTGCTAATAATCTGCCTCCACCTTTTCCGAAAATATAATACTTATTATCGGGCAATTCCGGTGGTGTAAAGAATGACATATTTTCTATCACACCTAAAACAGGAACATTTACAGATTCCAGCTGATAAAAAGCGATGGCTTTACGTGCGTCTGCCAAGGCAACTTCCTGAGGTGTAGTAACCACAACAGCACCTGTTACCGGAACCAATTGTGCCAAAGTTAAATGAATATCGCCTGTGCCCGGTGGTAAATCTAAAACCAAATAATCCAAATCTTCCCAAAGTACATCTGTGATGATTTGGCGTAAGGCAGATGTTGCCATCGGACCGCGCCACGCTACCGGTTGTTTGTCCTGAATTAAAAAGCCGATCGACATTACCTGCATTCCTAAATAATCTACAGGAACTATTTTATTTTTATCATCTACTTTTTGGATAGATGGTCGTGCGTTTTGCAAACCCAACATAGTTGGTACAGATGGTCCGTAAATGTCTGCATCTATCAAACCTACTTTTGCGCCTGTACGTAATAATGCTAATGCTAAGTTTACAGAAACGGTTGATTTTCCAACGCCACCTTTTCCAGATGCTACTGTAATAATATTTTTTACTTGTGGTAATATTTCTGATTTGATATTACGAAGTGTGGTCACTTTTGAAGTAAACTCAATATCTACTTTTACTGTGTTAGAAACCAATTGAGCGATGGCGTTCCTGCAATCGTTTTCCAGTTGTTCTTTCATAGGACAAGCCGGTGTGGTGAGTTCGATTGTAAATTTGATGCCGTTGTCATCAAAAACTAAATCTTTAATCATATTCAGCGTAACAAGATCTTTTTTAAAATCAGGATCTTCTACCTGTGATAGTGCGTGTAATATTTGTTCTTCTGTGAATTTCATTCTGATATTCCTTAATTACACAAAATTAGCAATGCTAAGTGGTTTATTATGTTTTTCTGTAAAAAGATTAGGTTATGTGCATAGCAAGTTATTTTATTCTTCTATCAAACTTATGGCTGAACCAAAAGATGATATTATTACAAGGAAGACGACATTATTGGTCAAGGAATTTATTTTGAACGCAAACCAGCTAATTATTTTAACACAACTTATTTATTATCAATTACTTACGTAAAATCAGAATTCTTCACCAAAATTTAGGGAAAAAGGAAGGTGTATTATTAATATACTGCTGGTATGATTCGTTGCCTTTATATTTGCTTTCGAGCATAGGTACGCCGGAAACTTTGGTGAGTAGCCATGTTAAAACGATAGGTGAAATAATATTGATGATGCTAATTAGCGGTTGAAAAACATCAATTGCCATGATGAAAATTGCCCACCACATCAATGTTTCGCCAAAGTAGTTTGGATGTCGCGTGTATTTCCACAAACCTGTCGTGAGTATTTTGCCTTTGTTTGCAGGATTTTTTTTGAACTGAGATTTTTGATAATCGCCGACTGCTTCAAAATAAAAACCTATCAGCCAAATGAAAAGACCGAAATAGGTAAGTTTAGAAACCGGCATAAAATACTTATTGGCATGAATAATTGGCAATGCTATTATAAACATAATCAATCCTTGAAGCATAAATACCTGTAAAAATGCACCGAGCCATTGAGGTATGTTTTTGCTTGCCCATAATTTTCTGAAATTTACGTAACGCCAATCTTCCGGTTGCTTCCAATTCTTTACAAATATGTGCAATGATAAGCGAATGCCCCAAATTACAATACAGGAATTGATAATGTGCTTGGTGAAAATGATATTTTTGTTTTCTATAAAATCGTTTGATGTTGCTGCAAAATAAATGACAATGCAAATAAAGCCAAGACCCCAAAAAATATCTACTACGCTATTATTCTTAAAAATTTGTGCCAGAAAGAAAACATAGCACATCAGAAAAAAAATAAGTCCTGCAACATACAGATAAGCTTGAATACTCATATAGCGGAAACAATGTGGTGCAATTTTAGTTCATAAATGTTAAATTTTTACGGTCTTTTCTTTTTAATCTAAAGAACAAATTATAAATTTATATCATACCAAAACCACTGATTATGAAATGGATAAAACGAATTCTGTTTTTTATCGTTATTATTATTGCAGGTGCAATAGCCTATATAAAGCTTGCCTTGCCTGCGGTATCAAAAGCCGAAGACCTTAAAATAGCTGTAACACCTGAACTGGTGAAACGCGGTGAATATTTAGCCAACCATGTATGTGTGTGCATAGATTGCCATTCTGTGAGAGATTGGACAAAATTTTCAGGTCCGCTTGTAGAAGGAACTGAAGGAAAAGGTGGCGAAGCTTTTACCAAAGAAGTAGGATTTCCGGGAAGCTTTTATGCAAAAAATATTACGCCTGCAGGTTTGAGCAAATGGACAGATGGCGAAATTCTTCGTGCGGTGAGCTGCGGTGTAAATAAAGATGGTGATGCTTTATTTCCGGTGATGATGTATCCATATTACAGAACGATGGACAAGGAAGACCTGATTGCCATTGTTGCCTACCTGAGAACGTTGAAGCCTATTGAAAACGAGACAAAAACCTCTAAGGCAGATTTTCCGATGAACCTCATCATTAATACTATTCCTAAAGATGCGGAATTTACTGAACGACCTACAAAAAGCGATATTGTTGGTTATGGCAGATACTTAGTGAATGCTGCAGCTTGCAGTGAATGTCACACCAATTCTATTAAAGGACAAAAAGTAGAAGGAATGGATTTTGCCGGTGGCAGAGAGTTTAATATGCCTGGTCCAAAGAAAATTATTTCTTCTAATATTACGCCTGATCAGGAAACAGGCATCGGCTATTGGACAGAAGAAAGCTTTATCAATAAATTTAAATCTTTTGAAGATAAAACGAAACTTCAAAAATATACATCACCAAAGGATTATCAGTCGATAATGCCATGGAACATGTATGCAGGCATGGATACTTTTGACCTGAAAGCGATCTATGCATATTTAGGAACGCTGAAGCCTATTAAGAATAAAGTTGTGGTGAATCCTTAGAAATTTAATACCACTCAAAATTTGTGGTAGCGCCTTCTATTACTTCGCTATTTGATTTGTATATCTTAATAAACAATTTATGCTTACCTCTAAAACCTGGTTTTATATTGGTAGCTATGAAGAAATTAAACTGGTTACCATTATAAACACCACCGGTCTGGTTTGACTCTGTAATTAATCGCTGAAGAGTTTTGGGAAATTGTGTAGGTGCGAAAAAATATGAATTTAAAGACTTTCCTGCTTCTATTCCATTATATACAGTATCTGATGTTATCAGAACAGAGTCAATTTTATTTTTCAATGTATAACTATCCATATTGGGTGAGCATGCATAAGCTGTATTCACTAAACTAAATTTGAGTGGATTCATTCCTATTTTTTCACTTAAAGATTTAAATATAAACTCGACACCAAGTGTATCTGCATTACTTATTACATCTGATACAACAGCTTGTGTGTAAAAGTTATTATCTTGTATATCAGCACGGTATTTTGTATAAATTTTATATAGCTTTGCTTGCTGGAATTCTTTAATATCTACATTATAAATTCCTGTTTTCTTATGTGCACCTGGACACAAACATCCTATTAAATTTAGTGACAAGACAAATATGATCAGCTTTATTTTCATTGCTTAGTACTAATATACAAACATTATTATTATTACAGAACAGATATCACCTCTAAACTATTTTTTATTAAAGCAAAATATTGCAGGTAATTTTGAAGATCATTATTAGGAATCTGCTTAATAACATTCAGCTTTTCTTTTAATGGATCTACCTGTTGACCGAGCTTCCAAAAACGATAACACACGTGCGGACCCGTTGCCAAGCCTGTGCTGCCAACATAACCAATAACTTGTCCTTGCTGCACACGCACGCCATTTCGCATTCCGCGCGCAAACCTGCTCATGTGCAAATATTGTGTTTCATACACTCTGTCGTGGCGAATTTTTACATAGTTGCCGTTGTTTTGTGTAAACTGTGCTGCTTCTACAATTCCGCTTGCTGTTGCAATGATCGCCGCGCCTGTCGGCGCAGCAAAATCGGTTCCTAAATGTGCTTTTTCTACTTGTAATATTGGATGGAAACGGTGCAAATTAAATCGTGAAACAATGCTGCCACCTTTTTGTAACGGCGATTTTAAGAAAGCAGTTTTCAGGTACTTTCCTTTGTCATCTACATATTGATAACTGCTGTCATCATCAATAAAATAATCAATTGCATAGAACGTTTTCTTCTTTGATTTGCAACAAATTGCCTGCACATGACCGTAGTCTAAAAATCTACCGTTTATGCTTAGCTGATGATAAATAAATTGTAGCGTGTCGCCTTTTCGTAAGCTATTGATATTAAATTTTCCGTTGTAAGCTTTGTTTAATCTTTCAATTAATTTCTGATCAAGATTATTTTCCTTAAAAGTTTTGCTTAGTGATTTCTGAATAACAGCTGCGAATTTTATTTCTGTTGTATCAATTTCTTTTTCATAAAAAGCTACTTGTATCGGATGATAAAAAATAGGCTTTACTTTTTTTGCTGCTTTCTTTTTTTTCTTTTTATGCTTGGAATTTGAAACTGGCTCATCTGCAACTATTTCTTTATTGAATTGAACCAAAGTTGTATCAGTGCAATTCGCAATTACATACTCAAAATCAGAAAGCTTAAATACAAGATATTGCAACTCTGTGGTAGAATCTGTTTCTTTTGTGATAGTAAAATACTTTTGCTTTGGCTTTACATTTGCAAAATCTGCATACTCTTTTGTGTCCGTTAAAAATTGAGTGTACTGGTATTTATCTAATTTAAAGCTTCTGAATACTTTTTGAAGATTTTCCCTTCTGCCAAATTCTTTTTCGCGTACACGCAAATCTGTTACATCAATATCTAAGAACGAAGTTTGAATAGTATCAACGCAAGGCTTTTCCTGAACGGTATCTTTTACGGCTGTTTGTACAACTACTTTTTTTTCCTGTTTGTTTTGGCAGGAAAAGATCAGCATGAATGTAATAATAAGTAGTAAAAACTGTTTTGACATTATCTTCCAAATAAATTGCGAACGGCAAAGATAAGAATATTTATTCTTTCGTCTGAACCTTGATTTGTGTGGATTTACATGATTAAAATGATTTATCTGACAAAAATTAAAACTATAATTTTCTTAAAAATCTGTGTTTATTTTCACGCAAAGAATGTAAAGAAGCAAGGCATGATTTTAATGTAATAAGAAATACAAAACAGGAATTATTACCAAAAGCCTGATCGGTTCTGCTATTTTTGCCCAATTTTTATTTTCGAACAAAGCGCCTAAATTGATGGTTGTGTAAATAATAAACACCATTGCTACATATTTCTGCATATCAGAAAATTTTTCTATTCCAAACAAAAAGAATGATGTAAATGCCAGCAGCAGTACAAACTGCGCCATAATATAGATATGTATTTTGCGGTTGCTTTGTGCATCATAAAGTTTCCTGTCTGCTTCAATTTCTTTAGGTGTGATAGCACCGCCAAGATATTCAGGTCGCCAGCCAGGCGGTTTCACCAATACATATAAGAAATCCTTCGGATTTTTTACTTTGCGCAACTGTTGTCCTATCCATGCATAATAATCAAAATTTGCTACGGCAATATTCCAGCTTTGCAACTGTGAAGTGATGCCATAATGCACTTGCTCTTCTTCGTCCTGAAACGTTCCAAATATTCTATCAAAAATAATCAAGGTGCCACCATGATTTCTATCAATGTATTTTGGGTTGACACCATGATGCACGCGATGATGTGATGGTGTGTTGAAAATATATTCGAACCACGCAGGCATTTTATTGATGACTCTTGTGTGAATCCAGAATTGATACAAGGTTTGAACTGCTGCAATTGTAATAAACAGTTGAGGTGTAAATCCAATAATTGCCAATGGCAAATAGAACCAGAACGAACCGAAATTCTGCGTGGCAGATTGTCGTAATGCAACACTTAAATTATAATCTTCACTTTGATGATGCACAACATGCGTTGCCCAAAGAACGCTTACTTCGTGTGATAAGCGATGAAACCAGTAGTAGAAAAAATCAACACCAATAAAAAGTAAAATATAAGTAAACCAATTGTTTGGAATGTTTTTAAAAATCCTGACATGATCATATAGCCAAATATAAACACCAATGGTTGCGAATTTTGTAAATACACCAACTACCTGAGAAACAATTCCTGCATTTAGGTTTGAAACTGTATCATTAAACCTGTATAGCCGAGATTTTCTTAGCTTATCAAATAGCAATTCTATTCCTATCAAAATAAAAAATGCAGGTATAGAAAGTGTAATAAGATTGAGTTTCTCCATGGATACTTAAATTAAAAACTGACCAATTAAAGTTAATAAAAATAGTGTATAAAAATGCCAAGTAACACATATTAAAACTTTTAGAAATATGGTATCTATGCAAGAATGATATTAAATAATGTAACAGACTGTCTGTGATGTATTGTAAAATTGTAGCATCGTAAACAACAAAACATTTTTTTTATGAAAACAAAACTAATTGCACTATTTGCCGCTGTTATATTTTTAGCAGCAGCATGTAAGAAAGAAAATGAAACGGTTAGAGAAAAACTAATCAATAAGAACTGGAGAATTACAAGAGGTGGTATTGATGCCAATGGCAATGGTGTGCCTGATGGAACAGAAATACAAGCTGCAGATTCTTCTTTATTAGCAACAGGAATGTTGAATGATAACGGTAGCGGATCGGTAACATTTTCGACTAATGATACATCAGGTACTGCTCCATTTACATGGACTTTGGATGCAAGCAGTACTTACATCAACATTAGTATTCCTGTACTCAGCAGTAATACGGTAAGTAAAATATTATCTATAAACAGCACTAATTTATCTGTGATAGTAGATACAAGTGCAAGCACAAAATTATTTGCCTATTTCGAAAAGTTGTAGGAAAATATAAATCTAAAATTGAAGGCGATAATTCTAAGAGTTATCGCCTTTTTATTGTTATTTAATTTATAGAGATTATTACTTTTCGGCTTCCACGAAAATATATACATCTTCGCTGTCGCGTTTCATCCAATAGTTTTCGCGTGCATATTTTTCCATTTGGTCAATGCCTGAAAATAATTCTTTTTGTTCCTGCTTGATGTTCGAAATTTCTTTGGTATAGTATTCTTCTTCTTTTGTCAATTCGCGCAATTGCATACCTAATTTTATCTGTGAGATAATAGTATTCTCATTAAAGAATAATAGGTAAATAAAATAACCGACAAACAAGAAAAGAAACTTGCTGCGAAAAGGCGCAGGAATTTTTTCTATTAATTTCGGATCAATAATTGGCATAGCATAAAGGTAAAAAGTAATTTGTGATTAGTGATTAGATTTTTTGAACTTCTGTGCATTAAAAAAGACCTGATGAAATAAATTTCATCAGGTCTTGATATAAGGTGATTTCAACAAGCTCAATCTGACAACGACAAGCTCAATCTGATAATATCATGCTCAATCTGACAAGACAATGTCACGCTGAGTTTATCGAAGCGCATTACTTTATCGAAGTGTATTACAAAGCTGTTAAACCTGCTTCTGCAACAATGTGATCGTTTTCTACTGTTGAACCTGAAACGCCAATGCCACCGATTACTACATCACCAATTTTTATTGGCAATCCACCAGGAAAAGTAATTAAACCACCGTTTGAATGTTCGATATTGTATAAAGAACCACCTGGTTGAGATAGTGAGCCGATTACGCCTGTTGGAAAATCGAAAAATCTTGCTGTTTTTGCTTTTTTGATAGAAATATCAATACTGCCTAACCACGCGTTGTCTTCACGAACGAATGCTTTTAGGTTCGCACCTGCATCGACAATGGCAATATTCATTTTTAATCCTAATTCTACTGATTTTGCTTTTGCTGCTGCAACAATTTTTTCTGCTTGTTCTAATGTAATGTCCATTTTTTATTTTTTTTTAATTAGTTGTAACAATAACTTTTACTGAAAGTTTTAATAAAACCTATAACCTTTTCCAGGATAATAAGCTTCTTCGCCTAACTCTTCTTCAATACGTAAAAGCTGATTGTATTTTGCCATTCTATCGCTTCTTGATGCAGAACCCGTTTTGATTTGTCCGCAATTCAAAGCAACCGCTAAATCTGCAATTGTGGTATCTTCTGTTTCACCGCTTCTGTGACTCATTACACTTGTATACCTGTTTCTGTGTGCTAAGTCAACGGTATCTATCGTTTCTGTTAAAGAACCAATTTGGTTTACTTTCACCAAAATAGAATTTGCGATATTTTTGTCGATGCCTTCTTGTAAGCGTGTTACATTGGTTACAAATAAATCATCACCTACTAATTGGCATTTTGAACCAACAGATTCTGTCAATAATTTCCAGCCTTTCCAATCATCTTCTGCCAAGCCATCTTCTATAGAAATAATCGGATATTTTTTTACCCATTTTGCCCAATATTCTACCATTTCTTCTGATGATAGAATTTTATTATCTGATTTCTTGAAGATGTATTTTTTCTTTTTTGCATCATAGAATTCAGAAGCAGCAGCATCCATGGCAATTTGCACATCTACACCTGGTTTGTAGCCAGCAGTTTCAATGGCTTTCAAAACTGTTTCAATTGCTTCTTCGTTAGACTTTATTTCCGGTGCAAAACCACCTTCATCACCAACGTTTGTGGAGTAACCTTTTGCTTTTAATACTTTTTTAAGGTTATGGAAAATTTCCACGCCTATTCTTAAACCATCAGAAAAAGTATCTGCGCCTACAGGCACGACCATAAATTCCTGGAAATCTATTTTGTTATCGGCATGTGCACCACCATTTAAAATGTTCATTAATGGAATTGGTAATGTTCGTGCATTTGTTCCGCCAATATATCTATACAAAGGTAAGCCTGCAACTTGAGCACCTGCTTTTGCTGCTGCTAAAGAAACGGCAAGAATTGCGTTTGCGCCTAATTTTTTCTTATTTTCTGTACCATCTAACTCTAATAAAATAGAATCTATTTCGCGTTGTTGCAAAACGCTTTCGCCAACCAAAGCTTCTGCAATATGTGTGTTTACATTTGCTACTGCTTTCAACACACCTTTGCCCATGTATGCTTTTCCGCCATCGCGTAATTCAACTGCTTCGTGTGTGCCTGTAGATGCACCTGATGGTACAGCTGCGCGACCAATAATGCCGCTTTCGGTGATAACGTCTGCTTCTATGGTTGGATTGCCACGAGAATCCAAGATTTGTCTGGCGTGTACGGAAACAATGTAACTCATTTTTTTAAAGTATTAAGAAGTAAGTAATAAGTAGTAAGATTGTTAAAATACATTTACTTTATTTTTCCAACATACAAAATTGTGTTGTACGCAAATGTAACAATTTCGTTTTGTTTATGCTTGTCAAAAAGACTAACGATAGCATTTTTTAACTGTGGAAAATTAGGATGATCTTCATTTGGCATGTAAGAAGAGGAAATAATTCTGCCTATTAAGCCTTCTAAATCGAAGGTTTGCGCATAATCCAACACAAACTTTTTGTATTTATATGGTGAATAGAAATTGCTGATGACATCTTCTGTAATGTTATGATGCGTGACTTCATTATAATCTGTACCAAATTCCTGTATCATTTTTTCATAATCTATTTGAAACGGCGAAGTTCCTTTTCGGTAATTCCAGACTAAAACTACATGAGCGCCATTATTAGCAATGCGCTGAAATTCCTTTTTAGTTTTTTCTCTGTCAAACCAATGGAAAGCCTGTGCGCAAATAATAAGATCTACTGAATTATCTTTTAAGGTTGTTTCTTCCGAACCACCATTTACACTAATAAAATCACCATATTGCTGTAAAAATTCTTCAGCAGCTTTACGCATCGGTTCGTTTGGTTCTACGCCATAAACTTTATTTCCATTTTCTAAAAATAGCTTCGCAGAAATTCCTGTTCCAGAACCAATATCAGCCACCACATCATTTTCCATCAATCCGATTTCCAATTGCAAAGTCGGAATCATTTCATCAGGATAAGATGGACGATATTTGATGTAATTTTCTACTCTGTCTGAAAAGCGTTGTTTGGTATTCATTTGTGAGCATTAAGTAGTTAATATTAAGTACTATAACTTCAACAAGTTACAAAAATCTATGCTTCTTGTTTGTTATTTTCAGTGTACTTTTCAGTTCCTGCATTCAATCTTTTTTTTATTTTATTATATAAAATTCGTGGCGATAATACTTTTATACATTCACCAAAACCTAAGATCTCTCTTTCCAATTCAAAATTAATGACAACATTGATACTAATAATTACACCAGTTTCATCTTCTTTTAAAATAGTTTGTGAATTATGAATCGGTTTAGTTAAAACATAAGGTGCATTATATTTCTCTACATGTAACACTACCTTTTGTGCTTTGTCTTTTTCTGTTTTGGTAACGCCAATCACATCATCAAAATAAGTATCAAAATCAACATCATCGTACGTAACGAAAGGTTCTTTTGTCAATTCTTCAAACATGATAATTCTATCTAATGCTAATGTAATTAACATTCTTCCTTTCTTTGGTTTTGCTATTAAAAACCAACGATTGCGGTATTCTTTCAGTAAATATGGAAAATAAACTTGCTGTTGCGATTGATGTGCTTTGAAAGATTTGTATTCAATCAGCAAAGGTATTTGTTTTAAAACAGCCTGATATAATAGATTAATATGTTCCAAACCTTTCAATAACTTATTATTTTCAAACTGTATGTAATTCCTACTTTTATGCGTTGATTTGTATAAATTATTTTCAAGCTTGGTAATCATTTCGTTCATTTCGTCAAAATAATTAAACTCATTAAATTGCTTTAAAACTCCAACAATCTCTTTCATTTTTTCTACATCAGCATTATTAATTGGCACTTTAGTTATCGTATAATCAGCATCTTCGTAGCAATAATATTTTTTGTCTTTTACAATAATTGGTGCATTGTAGCCGAGTTTATCACTACGCATTAATTGTATATCAGCTTGTATCGTTCTTTTAGAAATGCCTGAAGTAATGCCTTCGTATTCATACAAAGCATCTGCTACTTTTTCAATGATTTTTTCTAATGTCCATTTCTTGTGTTTGTTTTGCAAACATTCATCAATGGTTTTATAACGTATGAGTGCAAGTTTATTAATAGACATGCGTATTTTTTTTATAAATGTATGCAAATTTTCAATTAAAGTACGCAGCCTACCTGCGTACTTTAAATACCAATCATTTAATTTAAAATTATTTTTAGCATTAAATGCTTATAAATCAATGATATAAAATAAAATTTAAAATTATTTTTCATTGCGCAAATATACTGCGCAGTAGTGAAGATATATTTGCATATCAAAATTAATGATAAACGTTCTTTGAAAAATAACATTAACAAGGTCAAGCAAAAGTTACTTCAACCTAACCTGTCACGTTTTAACTTTTACAATTACCTGTTAAAAAATGGAGCAGTAGCTCAGTGGTAGAGCAAGTAGTTTTATAATTATCAAACCGGTCAAATAAAACTTACTTCTGCATTACTAACGCCTAGGTCGTCGGTTCGAATCCGACCTGCTCCACAATATAATGGTCAAGTATAACTTACTTCAATTTCCTTAAAAGAAATGGTTGACAGTTTTACAATTATCATTATCTATTAAGGTCAAGTGTTTCTTACTTCAAATCTTTTGGGTAGAACAGAAACACAATTATCTAATTATTAAAAACAAAAAAAAATGAAAGAATTATTAAAAATCAGCCTTCGTCAAAATGCAATCTTTATTCAAAAGAATTTAATTGTCAACGAACAAAAAAACATTACAGAAACTACTTCTGTTTTACTCAGCAATGCAGTAAAACTTGGGTTTACATTTTCTGAACCTTTATTGCATTCGCTAAACAATGTAAATCCATCTTACAAAATAGAGGTTTTGGAATGCATGAAAGAAGTTACAGGTGTAAACAAAAACTGGACACCTTTAGTTAAGGATTGGCTTATACCAACCGGTGAATCTTTTATTGATCATGTTGTAACATTTTTCGGTAATGTATTTAAAATTAAAAATGGAACGACTTTGCAATGTGGTCATATTATTCCTGAAAATACTTTTCCTTTAGAAAGATATAATGGTTGTCCCTTTTGCGGAACACCTTTTGAGTTCGGAACCATAGAAAAATATGGACAAGGCAGCAAATTAAAAGTATTGGAATTATGGACAGAAGATGAGATGAATATTTTTTATACTGACTTATTAAAATCAAAAACGCCATTAGATGCTACACAAATAGACAGCTTAAAAATACTCTTAAATAAACTTGCTATTCCTGATGTTGCAATTGGAATGAAAGAAACCTTAATGACAGTTATTGATGCTTTAGTTGAACAAAATCAACCAAAAAATGCACAAAAGTACTTTACATCACCAACTGATATTTTAAGATATTTATGGTACAAAAAAACAGGTTTTTTACAAATTATCGAACCAAAAACTATTGTAAAAAGAGCAACAAAAAATAATATCCATTTGTATAGACCATCTGATAACAGCGCAAAAGCAATGTTAGAAAGAAAGGAAGCGTTGAAATTAAAATACAATCGAAAAGAATGCTTAACAACTGCAACATGGTTAAATAATATTGATTTAGATGTAGAAAAGTCTTGCGAAATAATGCATCCGAAAAGAGGAATTTGGGTTCGTTTTATCAGAGCTTTAAGATTAAATGAATACAGCAAAAGAAAAGGGTTTGAGAAATTAGCAAATTTATTAGATGTCTTCTATAATCAAAACTATACTGTTTGGCAAGGACATGTAAATCATTTCAGGTTACGTTCAGATGCGACAGAAACATTTGCGTTATTAAAACAAAGACCAGGTTTATTTGCCCGATCTTTATTTGCAAATATGTTGTGGTTTGGTTCAGATGAAACTATTATTGCATTTACTGAAATTATAGACAAAGTGCCTGCTCGTTTAGTTTTTACTTTAAATATGTATGCTGAAAACTATTTTAACAAGAACAATAACAGAAGCGTGAAACCATTAGGTGGTGTAACTAAAACTATTCCGTCAAACAGGTTACTTTCTTTATATAACGATGAGCAATTAGAAAAAATGAAAGCACAAGTTGAAGAACTTTGTATTCTTGCAATGACAAAAAGGTTTGCGTCTATACCAAATAAAAACAACACTATTTATATAGATCCGTTGCTTTACAATATGCCTGTTTCTATTGGTGATAGATCTGAGACCATACAAGATTTGCCAGTTGTACTGATGGGAACAAAATTTGAATTGGAAAGCGACAGCCTAAGATTATTTATGCAATGGGGAAAAGGCTTGCGTTCACAACATTTAGACATGGACTTAAGCTGCCAAATTGCCTACGAAAACAGAATAGAAAGATGCTCATACAGCTACTTAACACCTACAGGTTGCAAGCACAGCGGTGATATTATTAACATTCCGAATTTAGTTGGAACTGCTGAATATATTGAAATAAATGTAAGTGAATTGCAAAAAGCAAATGCTAAATATGTAACTTTTACTTGCAACGCTTACAGTAACGGAAATATTACACCAAACCTTGTCGTTGGTTGGATGAACAGTAAGTATCCGATGAAAATATCAGCAAATACTGGTGTTGCCTACGATCCATCTTGTGTTCAGCATCAGGTAAGAATTTCTCAGACTTTAACTAAAGGTTTAGTATTTGGAGTTTTAGATGTAATAAAACGTGAAATAATTTGGTTAGAGATGCCTTTTGTAGGACAAGTTGTGCAAAACTTAGATACAAAAGGAGTTCAGGCACTATTAGCAAAATTAAACAGCAAGTTAAACATCGGAAATTTATTAGAATTAAAAGCCGAAGCACAAGGTTTACAAAAAACAGAAAAGGAGTTAGCAGATGAAGTGTATGATATGAAATGGGCAATCAACGCAGCAGCTGTAACTCAACTATTAATTGATTAAACAAGAACGATACAAGAATAAAATCTTGTATCGTTTTATTAAAAACAAACAAAAACAAATGAATAAATTTGAAAGATTAAAAAATGAATTAGAAACAATCGGAACAGGAAAAATGAAAGCATTTGGCAATTCGATGTTGCCAATATTGAAAAGCGGAAGCTTATTGACATTTGAAAAAACAACAGATTATAAAATCAGCGATATTGTATTTTGCAAAGTAAAAGGAAGATATATTGATGCACATAAGATTGTAAAGATCGACAGTAACAAAGGCTTTTTGATTTCCAATAACCATGGTTATGAGAACGGCTGGACGAAAATAATTTATGGCAAAGTGATAGAAGCTGAATTTAAAAACGAAGTGATTTATAAAGTAGTATAAGATGAAAATTAAAAAGGAAATAAATTTTAAAGAACCAATGCTTGCTTTTCAACTGGTAAATAAAAATAAAGGAATTGTTGTCATAAACAAAGAAATTCAGCTTATACAATTAGATGACAATAACACGATCATTGCAGCAATTGAATTACCTGAATATCTTACAGAAGACAATTTAAAGATATTGGTTTCGAACAATGAAAAATACGCAGTTATTTATAATCAATACAAACAATTTGCTGCATTGATTGATTTAAATAAAGTAATTATTATTAAACAATTAGATAGAAAAAAATATTGTATTGAACATTGCAGTTTCCCATTGGCATTTTTTGAAGAAAACAACCAAACATATTTAGTATATGCAGAAGATTGGAATGTGTTACAAATCTTACATGTAGAGTCTTTAGATATTATTACAGAACGGAAAATTTATGATTATGATAAGGAAACTGAAAATGATAAGTACGTAGATTATTTTCATTCAAAATTACAAATTTCGCCAAACAACACCTGGATTATAAGCAATGGTTGGGTTTGGCATCCTGTTGCTATTTTAAAAGGCTGGAACTTACAAAATTGGAAAAACATCAATGCCTATGAAGTGGAAACAAATGCAGTGGTAGATGAATATATAGGAGGATACTCATGGGACAGACCTTTAGCCTGGATTTCTGAAAATGAATTTATATATTTTGCTCACACAGGAGAAGAAGAGATTGAAGGCTTAGAAAAATGTAGTGCATACCTTAGAGTTTATAACATGCAACAAAATGCTTTTACAAGAAATATAAAATTTGACGGATTTAAGGTAAATGAATACTATGAATGCCTTTCTGGAGCAAATTTATTTTTCTGCGACGATTTTATACTGAGTAGTTGTCCAAGTAAAGGAACACAAGCAATATGTTTAGATGAACATGAAGATATTATTTATCATAATGCTGATGTTTTTATAAGAGAGTATCATTCAGATGAAAAAATATTTATTGAAGTAAAAGAATCCAAAGTAATTCTTTATTAATTATTATAAAATGAAAAACATGACAGATAAAATTATCATTATAGACCTTGAAGCAACATGCTGGCAAGGCACGCAGCCGAAATATGAAGTAGGCGAAATTATAGAAATTGGTATTTGTGTGTTAGATACAACAACAGGTATTATTACACAAAACCAAGGACTTCTAATAAAACCCGAAGTTTCTACAGTCAGTGAATTTTGCACACAGCTAACCACTATTACACAATCGCAACTGGATAAAGAAGGTATGTCGTTTAAAGAAGCATGTAATATTTTACGAACAGAATATGATACATATCAATACACTTGGGCAAGCTATGGTGCGTATGATTACAACATGCTAGAGAAACAATGCAACTTTAGAAAGATGGATTTTCCGGTGTCAAAGAATCATATCAACGTAAAAGAATTATTTACAGAAAAGAAAGGATTAAAAAAGAAAGTTGGAATGAATGGTGCTTTGCATATTTTAGATATCCCTTTAGAAGGCACCCATCACAGAGGAAAAGACGATGCGAAAAACATCGCAAAAATATTGTACTGGATTTTGAAGAATTAAAACAATGAACAGCTTACCAATATTTCAAATCTTTGGATCGCAAAACTCAACAGATACAGATGTCGTATTTTTTGTAGATGTTATACCAAATGAAATTTTAAATGCAGCAAATTTATGCAAACAACACAATGATATATTTGCATCAAAGAATTCTAACACTAAAAGAATAAACACAAATATCGCTGTTGTAAAAGATGGAATTTTACAAGATGTTTTTAAAGGCACAACAGATGAATTGAACAATGCTTTATATTACACATATAATCTTCATCAACAGGAATATGATTGTCAGATTACACAACTGTTGCAACGTGATGTAGATTTAAAATACTTGCGTTGTGCAAGAATGATCTTATCTTTTTTAACTAAAACAACATTTAGAAATTCTGTCAAAAAGGCTTTAAATACTGACATTCAAACAAAGCTGGATGTTTTAAAAATTATTAGCCTAAATACTATTGATGACTTCGGAACAAAGACAGATATAACAGAAATGAAAAAGACAATGGCATTTCAATTAGGGCAAACTTTATTATTAAATGATGGTATCGAAGTATATACGAAAGATGAAGTAGCTAATAATTTTACAGAACTATCATCTTACTTATATCGAGAAGAAAACACAGACTTTCAAAATCTTCAAACAGCATTAAGCAAATTCATTATCACATTAGAAGAAAGAATTAAAACAATAAAATCAACAACAGAATATAAATACAAACTAATTGTATAATTGTAAAAACTACCACCATGAACATCGAACAATTATATCAACTTATAGAACAAGGATTTGTGCAACGCAACAAACATCCTGAGCATGAGTTGTACATTTATAACTACACCGCAAAAGCCCAGTACGAAAGGATTTGGAACGATATTACATTAGCTTGTCGCGGTTTGATTATGAATAACGAGCATGAAATTATTGCACGACCTTTTGCTAAGTTTTTCAATTTAGGTGAAATGGAAAATCAACACATTCCAACAGAATCTTTTGAAGTGTATGAAAAGATGGATGGTTCTTTAGGTATTCTTTATTTTATAAATGATGTTCCTTTTATTGCCACACGTGGTTCATTCAACAGCGATCAATCTAAAAAAGCGAATGTATTATTGAATACGACATACCGGGAAACAATTTCCAAACTAAATAAGAACCATACTTACTTGTTTGAAATTATCTATCCGGAAAACAGGATTGTATTGAACTACGGAAATGCTGAAGAATTAGTATTATTGGCTGTTGTTGAAACTGCAACCGGAAACGAGCAACTATTAGAAGATATTGGCTTTCCGATAGTGAATAAGCATGATGGCATTAACGATATTCACACTTTAAAACAATTAGAGATAGATAATAAAGAAGGATTTGTCATTAAGTATAAAAGTGGCTTGCGTTATAAAGTAAAATTTGCAGAATACTTGCGCATTCATCGCATTGTAACACAAGTTTCATCCATTAATATTTGGGAATTTTTGAAAGCAGGCAATTCATTTGATGAGATCTTAGAACGTGTACCTGATGAATTTTACAATTGGGTAAAGCTTACAAAAGAAGATTTAGTATCAAAATACAATGCTATTGAAGAACAATGCAAATCAGATTTTAAAATATTGGAAACCAGGAAAGAAACAGCATTGTATTTCTTAACTTGTCAATATCCATCGGTACTATTTGCTATGTTGGACAAGCTGGAATATGCGCAGATTATTTGGAAAATGTTGCGACCTGTTTTTCAAAAACCATTTAATAATTTAGAAGAAGAATGACATGAACATCATCATTAATAAAGAAGAACACTTGTTTCTTCAAACACGAATATTACAATCTATAAAGATTGGCAGTCATTTGTATGGAACCAATAACGAACATTCAGACTCGGATTTTTTATGTATTTATAAAACATCTGATGTAGAATTACATTCAGGCTTACCAAACTTTCACCAGTTTCAATATAAAGATATAGAAAACAATACTGATTGGAATTATTGTTCTGAATTACAATTCTGGAAAAACTTACAAAGTGGCGACGCAACTATCAATGCTGATATAATTCTGTTTACTGATTTGCATGAAAACAAACTGGAAATTTGCAGAACTTATAAAACGATCAAAGCTTATTTAGGATTTGCCAAACGTGATTTGAAAGATGCAAAGAAAGACAAAAGAAGAAAATCAATTCACGCAGCACGCGGCTTGTATTGCGCCGAATCATTAATAAATAATAGAGTTCCTGATTTAAATACAATTCAATCTTTCTATTTACAAGAGCACAATACGGAAGAATTAATTGCCAAAGAAAATGAACTGCGTATAAAAACAAACGAGCTATACGACAACAATCATCTCAAGAATTATTACATTGAAAAATGCAACAACGTACTATGGCAAAAATTATTAGACAGCAATAACACAAAAGAATTTCGATATTAATTTCAACTACGCAAATATACTGCGCAATAGCACATCATCTTTGCAATGAAATAAAAAATGCATCATGATTATAAAAATAAACAGCTCAAACAATCATCTTCTAGATTTATTATTCAAGAATCCGAACACGGATAATGGCTTATATTTTAAACCTTTGAAGAATGGTGTAATTGTTGGCAATGCAATTAATCTAATTAATTATGAAGTTGTTTTTCAGGATACCAAATACAGTTATCTGCCTGAAGATTCAAATCAGATAGATTTTCAAAGCTATTGCAATCCATTGGTTGTTTTGCAAATCTGTAACGAATTATTTGCACATATTCTAAAAGAAAAAATAGAATTTGAAAACCAAACTATAACATGGTTAAATACAACGCAAGGCGAAATAGACAAACAAGCATGTACAATAGAAATTCCTACATTTTACATACATTCTAATTGGCACAAAAATGGTCAATTCTTATTGTCAAAATATTTTCCAGGAATTATAACAGAGCACATGGTTGGCAGAAACTACAAACTTATTATAAAAGGTAAAAACGTTTTTGAAGCTTTTAATTTATTAAATCTAATGGCTTTATTTACGCACATCACTAACGAATATGGTATGTTCACTTTTATTACGGAAGACTTTGCATTGAAGTATGTTCGTATTTTAACAAACTTAGAAAATGTACCATATTTTGTTTTTTATTTATTTATAAAACGAGCAGTAAAAACAGATAAACAATTTCAACTTATAAAGCCAATTTTTGAAGAATACTTAGCAAATGAAGGCATAGTAGCCAACCTTACCTATTACAATACACATCAGGATAGAGTTCGTTTTATTTCAAATCAATTAGAAAAAAATATGCCTATTCTGGATGTTGGTTGTGGCGAATTTATTTATTACAAACGCATGATGAATCTTGGCTTTGCTAGTAATTACTATGCAATTGACACTGATGAGCAGTTTATAAGAATGAGTAAGATCATGTCGCAGCGTTATAATGCGGACAACTTATTTTTCTACACATCATTGCAAGATCTTACTTCAAAAGAACAGGTAAACATTATATTGACTGAAGTGATAGAACATAATTCTTTAGAAAATGCAAAGGCTTTGATCAAAGATTTGTTGATGTATAATTTTAATCAGTTTATCATATCAACACCAAATGATGATTTTAATAAATTCTATTTTAATGATGATACCATGCGACACGATGATCATCATTTTGAATTAACGCAAGATGAATTTAAAAGCCTGATAGATGAATGTGTGAATAATAAATTTGAAGTCAATTATTATCAAATTGGTGATTCTTTAAATGGAATTCAGCCAACGCAAGCTGCGATAATTAAAAACAAACTTTCATAAAAAAACAATTTAAAATGGAAGACTTAAAAAAATTAAAATCACGAATAGATTTCTTTTGTGACAATAAAATAAATGCTTTTTCACCAACCATTTCGCCAGCTCCAAAATCAATGCAGCGAAATGAAATAGAAAGTATTTATGAAGCCATCACTTATTATGCAAAAAGAGGCATCAAAGAAATCATTGTACAAAAAAAATACATGGGTTCTTATTGTGATATCTATTTACATAAAAATATTGGTGACACATATTTTGTTAGCAGAAATGGACATCGAATAGATCATATTGATTTGGATTTGGCAAAAGCTGCATGTAAAGATTTGCATCAAAAATTTGATTGGACAAACTTATCTATTGTAATTATACAATCAGAGTTGATGCCTTGGAATGTGTTAGGAAAAAATCTTATCAGTAATGAATTTGAAGGATATCTGAATGCACATCAAAACCATTTACATCATTTGCAAAATTCGGATTTGTATAATAAAATAAATGCAGTAAAAATATCAGCAAATTATCTGGAGTTTATCAAGTTCAAAAAAGAAAATTCAGAAAAGGAATTGAAGAAAAAATATGCAGCTCATATTATTCGTCAATACTCAGCTTTAGAAAATTTTAAACTATTGAATTTATATAAGTATGAAAATGGCATTAAAATTTACGAGGAACAAATTAGCCATTTTGGGAAAGCCGAAGCTTTACATTTCAAGCCTTTCAATATTCTGAAAAAAATATTTGCAGATGACACAGAAGAAATCA
>Ga0247804_10000048_pt1 | contig 75155 bp, 62 predicted proteins | sample UWRJL029104C1_FD_181142 | JGI IMG/M metagenome (GOLD analysis project Ga0247804, IMG submission 181142) | Plant litter microbial communities from Arlington Agricultural Research Station in Wisconsin, United States - UWRJ-L029-104C-1 | ecosystem: Environmental > Terrestrial > Plant litter >... | reverse complement strand
GCGCAGGGCGAGCATAAAATTGCACGCGGTTTTGAGCCAGTGCTGACCTATTCCAATCATTGGATTAAAGAGCCGGGTTTTCGCAGTGCGATTGAACATTTTATGCAAGAAGAAGCCGGGCAGATTAAGCTTTATGCTGCGCAAGCGCAGCAGTCTTTACCCTTTAAGGAAAATTCATAACGGCGCGATCATATCTGCGATGCAATGACCCGGTTGCGCCCTTGATGTTTGGCTTCGTACAGCGCGGTGTCGGCGCGCACAAAAATTTCTTCAAGACTTTCGTTGCTGCCCAGCGTCGCCACACCAAAACTGGCCTGTACACTCCCAGCCAAACCAAATGATTGGTCGGCGACAAGCTGGCGTAGTTTTTCTGCAATTAGCGTGGCCGATTGCAAACTGGTATTGCGGCATAACAACACAAATTCTTCGCCACCCCAGCGCGCAAATAAATCAGTCGGGCGAATATTTTCCTGCATCAGTGCGGCAATCCGGCTTAATACCAAATCGCCGGTGGCGTGGCCAAAGTTGTCGTTAATGCGTTTAAAGTGATCGATGTCGAGCATCACAATCGACAATGGTTTTGCTGCTTGCCGCCATTCGTTGAGCCCAAGCGTCATTGCCTCTTCCAGCCCTTGCCGATTAAACGCGCCGGTAAGTGGATCGGTACGCGCGCGTATTTCCAAGTCGCGGCTGCGTGAATCTAACAGGCTGTTAATTTCAGTTAATTCGCGTTCACGCTCCGCCTTGCGGTTTAATTGCATTTTTAAACGCGCAATGCGAACCGCTAAAAAAAGCAGCGCAATAATCAGCCAGGCTGCAACAATCAATTGATACCACTGTTCACTGCTGAGTAACTGCCCGGTGAGTTCAATTTTTTTCAATTGAAAATTATGCTCGCCGGGTTTGGCATTTAATCCGGTCTGGATTTCGAGTATGACGATGTTGTCGAATTGCGGGTGCGCCAGTTTCGGCGCTATGCGGTAACGCTGGAACCACCAGTTGGCGACAAAAAAATCTGCCATCGCAAATTCAATAGGGTTGCCGCTGCGAGCTAACTGCGCATCAAAATCAATCTGGTTGTATTTAGTGGAATCGTTTTTGTCTGGCGTGCTGTACACCGGGTCAAAGTTGCGTAAATACAAGCGAATACTTTCGGTTGGCCCGGCATACGTAAACCAGAGGCGAATGTGGTCATAAGCGCGCAAATCCAAACCCTTCTCGCGGTTTGCATCAAACAGTAATTCAAAGCCGCAATAGGGATAAGCGTGGCCGGGCTGAATGTTACAGGTCCATTCATTTTTGCCCGGATCGGGGATGCGCGCTTCGCTAAAGCCGAGTTCACTGCGGTCGTCGTAAATCGATTTGCCTTGAATGCGCGCATCCAACTCTACTGAAGTCTCTAAGATCTGCCGCTCACCGACAATAGCAAGCAATGTCAGCACTATGAGTGCACCGAGCATTTTTTCAAACGTTAACGATGTCGCCATGCTTCCCTCTTGTTACGATTAGCGCATCAAATTTTTCGGCGCACGGCTAAGCGCGCTGGTGATAAAAAACGGCGCATACACAGCGCCGTTTTTTTTATTGCAAAAGTAGATTACTCACACTTTAAAACTATCGATTTGTTTTTTCAGTTCGCCGGTTTCATTAATTAATTGATTGCCGCTGTGGCTTACGATTTGGGCGTTATCCGACACTTTTTCAGACAAGCCGTGAATCGCCGTAATGTTTTTACTCACTTCATTGGCGACTGAACTTTGTTGATGCGAAGCTGTGGCGATTTGGTGGTTCATATCGTTAATGACGCCGATGTTCGCGCGGATTTTATCCAGCGCCCCACCCACCTTGGAGGCAGTATCAATCGTTTCGCGCGCTGAGGCAGTGCTGGTATTCATTGCTTGGTGCGCCTCGTCGGCGGCGCGTTGCAGCTGCACAATTATCGATTCAATTTCTTCGGTAGATGAGCGGGTTTTTTGTGCAAGCGAACGCACTTCATCGGCCACCACCGCAAATCCACGCCCTTGTTCACCGGCGCGCGCTGCTTCAATCGCTGCATTGAGCGCGAGTAAATTGGTTTGTTCGGCGATGGTGCGAATCACTTCCATCACTGAGCCAATGTTCACTGAGTTATTTTTTAATACCTGAATTTTTTGCGCGGTAGCTTCGATTTGGCTGGTCAGGCGATTCACGTTATCGAGCGAGAGATTAACAATGGTGTTCCCCTCTTCCGCCAGAATACTGGTGGCGTTGGTGCGCTCGGCGGTATCGCCCGCATGGCGCGCAATTTCATTGGCCGATGCCGATAATTCTTCTACCGCCGTCGCCACTAATTCAATTTCACGCAATTGTTGTGAAGTGGAGTGCACGGTGTTTTCAGTGGCACTGCTCATTTTGCTGACGTTGGTGCGCACCTTGTCATTGACCTGCACCACGTTGCGGATGATGTCGGCGATATGCTCCATCACCAGATTAAAGTTGTGCGCCAATGCGGCAATTTCGTTTTGGCTGGTAGTCGGCAAGCGGCGGGTTAAATCGCCACCACCACCGGCAATGGTGGCGAGTGAGCGCGTCACTTCATCCACTGGCCCCAACACCAAACTGCGTATCAGAAGGTACACAGTAATCAAACTGGCGGCGAGTAAGGCGAGCACGGTAAAGACGTTGGTTTTGATTTGGTCGTGTAGAGTTTCGCTTAATTCTTGTGTGGAAAAGGTGATGTCATAACTGCCAATAGTGCTGCCGTTATAGACGATCGGGATGGCATTGCGTGTAATCTGGTTTTCGCTGTGGTCATCATCTACCGCTTTGGCGAGTGATTGACCGCGGTGATCAACGACATTGACTGCGGTCACCAGAGAGGTATTTACCAGCGATTTGGCAATGGCATCCACTTGTTGGAAATCGTAGGCGAATACGGCTTCTAAAATCGAACTGTTGGTCAGCGCGATCATCGCGGTGGTATCAACTTCCAACTCTTTTTCCAGATCATTTGCGGCAATCTTGTAATTGCTGAACGCGACTATGAAGGCTATCGCCACCATTGCCATGAACAGCACCATCATTAGTCGGGTCAGTAAGGATTTTTGTACCATGGTTCCCCCGAAAATATTCGGATATTAGACTTATAGGGTGTCAGTTGTTATGGCGGCAATTTGTCTCCAAGCTTGAGAGGTAAAGGGAGAAATTGCTTTTTTATGACTGGATACAGACGGTTTTTTTTGAGTGTAGAAGACGCGCGCCGATGGCTGTTTGTATACCAGTTAGCAGAGTATAGACACAGCTTGGCAAAGCTGCGCGAGGAAGGAAAGAAGATCTAAAAAGTTGTTTTTAATGCCAAAGTGAATATAGGCAGGAAGGGTTTTGGCAGTGAGCCGAATGGAATCATCAGAGACCAAACACATCGGCGCACCGCCAGATTGCTTACATTAGTAGTTAATCATCACCGTCGCCGTCAGGATCATTTCCACCTGCCATGCCCAGTTCTTTGAGTTTACGGGTGAGGGTGTTGCGCCCCCAGCCCAGTAAATTCGCGGCATCGCGCTTGCGACCGGCGGTGTATTTCAACGCAGTTTCGATCAGCGCGCGTTCAAAGGTGGGCACCGCTTCGCTCAATAATTGATGTTGGCCGCGGGTGAGGGCTTGGTCGGCCCAGTGGCGCAGCGCTTTTTCCCAATCATCGGCCGGGGTGCTGGTCTCTTTGTTTTCGAGTAACTCGGGCGGTAAGTCTTCTATATGCACTTCGCGCCCGGACGCCATTACGGTGATCCAACGGCAGGTATTTTCCAGCTGACGCACGTTGCCCGGCCATTGCAGGGTGCAGAAATATTCTTCGGTTTCCGGTAGCAACACTTTGGGATCGACCGTCAGTTCAGTCGCTGCTTTGTGCAGGAAGAAACGCGCCAGTTTGGGGATATCTTCACGGCGGTTAGCCAGTTTGGGGATATGAATGCGGATCACGTTCAGGCGATGGAATAAATCTTCGCGGAAACGGTTATCGGCTACCAGTGTCTCTAAATTCTGGTGGGTAGCGGCGATGATGCGCACATCTACCTTTACCGGCGTATGGCCGCCGACGCGATAGAACTCGCCGTCCGCCAAGACACGGAGTAACCGGGTTTGGGTTTCGGCGGGCATGTCGCCTATTTCATCAAGGAATAATGAACCGCCATTGGCCTGTTCAAAACGGCCTTGGCGTTGTGCTGCAGCGCCAGTAAAGGCACCTTTTTCGTGACCAAAAAGTTCAGATTCCATCAAGTCTTTGGGAATCGCGGCCATATTCAAGGCGATAAACGGCTCGTTGCGGCGCGGACTGTGGCGGTGCAGTGCACGTGCTACCAGCTCTTTACCCGTACCCGATTGACCATTGATCAGCACGGTAATATTCGATTGCGACAGACGGCCAATCGCGCGGAAGACTTCCTGCATTGCCGGTGCTTCACCGATGATTTCGGTATTGGATTCCAGTGCAACTTCAACACCGTGTTCAGTTTTTTGTTCCTGCGCATGAGCCAGGGCGCGTTGGGTAACGGCAACGGCATCGTCCACATCGAAGGGTTTGGGCAGATATTCAAAGGCGCCACCTTGATAGGCGGCAACGGCGCTGTCCAGATCGGAATGAGCCGTCATGATAATGATAGGAATCTGCGGATGCGTGCTGTGCAGGTTGCCGAGCAGCGTGAGGCCGTCGGTACCTGGCATGCGGATGTCGCTGATGATGGCATCGGGCGTATCGCGGTTGAGCTGGCTCATGGCGCTATCGCCCGAGTCAAATACGCGGGTTTCGATATTCGCCTGCTGCAGGGCTTTTTCCAGCACCCAACGGATCGAGCGATCATCATCAATAATCCAGACTTTGTTAGACTTCTGCATGTTGCGCTTCCATAGGTAAGTAGAGCGTAAAACGGGTTTTGCCCGGCTCGCTTTGGCACTCGATAAGGCCATTATGTTGATGGATGAGGTGTTGGGAAATGGTCAAGCCAAGCCCGGTGCCTTCGGCGCGGCCGGAGATCATCGGGTAAAAAATGTTTTCGATTATGTCGCTCGGAATGCCGGGGCCGTTGTCAATAATGTCCACCCGGCAGATCAGCGGATGATGCTTGCGGCCAATTGTGAATTGGCGCTGGATGCGGGTGCGCAGCTGAATCACGCCGTTAACTACATTTGCTTCAAGCAGCGCCTGCATGGCGTTGCGCACTATGTTGAGCAATGCCTGAATCAGCATTTCCTTGTCGCCCTGCATGGCGGGAATACTTGGGTCGTAGTCGCGTACGATTTTGATCGCGTCGCTGCTCTCGGCCTTGATGATATTGGCAACCCGTTCAATCGCCTCGTGAATATTCAGTGATTGCCACTTGGGCAGCTGGTTGGGGCCGAGCATACGATCGACCAAATTACGCAGACGATCAGCTTCATCGATAATAATATTGGTGTATTCGGTCAGCCCGGCGTTGGGTAGTTCGCGCGCTAATAATTGGGCCGCACCGCGAATTCCGCCGAGTGGGTTTTTGATTTCATGCGCCATACCACGCACCAGATTGCGCGTGGTTTCGTGCGAGGTGGTGAGCATTTCTTCGCGGCTGATACGCAACAAGCGGTCGATCGGCTGGATTTCAATGATCAAGCCATCGTGGTCGCCAAATGGTGTGACTGTGTAATCGACGGTGATATTGCCACCGCTAAGCAGACGCCACTCGGCATGGCGCTTGGTGTAATGATTGGCTTGGGCTGCCGCAAGCTTGAGCTGGCGGTCAGTTTCATCCGATTCATAAAAGAAATAGGTAATCGGCTCACCGGTATTGCTCTCGCAACTCATGGCAAGCAAGGCTTCGGCAGCAGGGTTCATATGGCACAGCAGTAGGTCGGTATCCACCAAAATAATGGCGGTACTCAAGCTATCCAATATGGGTTTGTAGATATCGCGCGGACTCACCAGCTACTGCTCTCCTGAACGCCTCGACAATGGGCATGGAGGCTACTGCAAAAACCAAACCAAGTGAGAAACAGGCCATATTCGGCGACTTTTGCCGCCGTGACCGTCCAGATTGGGGATTTTCAGGAAAATGATAGCACCAATATGGTGCAGTTATCTAGGTGTGGGCTTTGGCAGGGCAGGCTTTTTAGCGACTGGGCGAATAACGTTCACGATTGTTGGCGGCGAAGTGCCCAATGATTGACCATTTGCGTCTATAGCTTCTACTACTAGCGTATGGGTTCCGCGCGGAACATCTTTGACGATAATATTATTTGTGGTGGTTTCTTCCAGCAGTTCACCATTCATAAAGTAAACCAATAGGTGCCCTTGTGCGAGCTGCGGGGTAAGGTTGATCGCTATTGCCAGATCGCGCTGGCCAACCGGGATGGTGACATCCGAACGAGGGCTAATAATGCCGATTTTGTAGTTAAGTGCAGCTTGCTGTGGAGCAATGGAGGATTCGACCGGTACCGATTGCGGTAAGGGTTCTGCTCCGGGCACGGTATTGACCTCGCGCAGCTCGATTTTCTCAGCGTTTTCGAGGTTGGGTTTATCGGTATATTTTATGTTGCCGTCTTTATCGACCGTTTTGTACACGTCAGCTACGGCAGCCTGCGCCAACAACATTATCATCACCAACACATTGCGCATTGCTTTCCCCTCATTAAAGCCATTTGCCCTAGAGTACTCTCGCATCCCGCAAAGAAAAAGCCCGCACAGTTTCCTGCGCGGGCTAATTCATAAGCGTTCCATGGTTTTGCCGATTGCTCGGCAAAACCATGACTCATTACACGCTGTAGTAAAGTTCAAATTCTACTGGGTGCGGAGTCATGTTGACGCGTTGGATCTCTTGCTTCTTCAGGTCGATGTAGGCATCGATGAAGTCTTTAGAGAACACACCACCAGCCAACAAGAAGTCATGGTCAGCTTGCAAAGATGCCAAAGCTTCTTCCAAAGATGAACACACTTGTGGGATTTCTGCTTCTTCTTCCGGCTCCAGATCGTACAAATCTTTGGTCGCTGCTTCGCCCGGATGAATCTTGTTCAGAACACCGTCGATACCCGCCATCAGCAAGGCTGCGAAGCACAAGTATGGGTTAGCAGTTGGGTCTGGGAAACGAGTTTCGATACGCTTGGCTTTCTCGCCAACGGTGTAAGGAATACGGATAGAAGCAGAGCGGTTTTTAGCAGAGTAAGCCAACATTACTGGCGCTTCGAAGCCTGGAACCAAACGCTTGTAAGAGTTGGTAGAAGCGTTACAGAAAGCGTTCAGTGCTTTAGCGTGCTTGATGATACCGCCGATGTAGAACAGGGCAGTTTCAGACAGGCCTGCGTAAGCGTCGCCTGCGAATTGGTTTTTGCCATTCAAAGAGAATGATTGGTGAACGTGCATACCTGAACCGTTATCGCCGATCAAAGGCTTAGGCATAAAGGTCGCAGTTTTACCGTATTGGTGCGCAACGTTGTGGATACAGTACTTGAGGATCTGTACTTCGTCCGCTTTCTTAACCAAGGTATTAGCGCCTACGCCGATTTCACATTGGCCAGCGTTTGCTACTTCATGGTGATGGATTTCAATTTCCAGGCCCATAGCTTCCATAGCGTTACACATAGCGCCACGGATATCGTGCAGTGAGTCAACTGGCGCAACTGGGAAGTAACCACCTTTTACGCGTGGCGCATGGCCGTGTTTGCCTTCAGTATCATCGCCTGACTGCCAGGCAGCTTCTTCTGATTTGATTTTGTAGAAAGCGCCGCCCATGGTGCTGGAGAAATGAACGCTATCAAAGATGAAGAATTCTGGCTCTGGACCAAACAATGCGGTGTCGCCCAAACCAGTTGATTTCAAATATTCTTCAGCGCGCAAGCCCAAAGAGCGTGGGTCGCGGTCGTAGCCTTGCATGGTTGCTGGCTCAACGATGTTGCAGCGCACGTTGATGGTGGCTTCGTCGTAGAAAGGATCCAAAACGGCAGTTGAGTCGTCTGGCATCAAAATCATGTCTGAATCGTTAATGCCTTTCCAGCCGCCGATTGAAGAGCCGTCGAACATTTTGCCATCAATGAAAAAGCTGTCATTCACAACGTGTGATGGGAAGGTGGCATGTTGTTCTTTGCCTTTGAAGTCGGTGAAGCGCAAGTCAATCCAACGAGCTTCGTGTTCTTTGATCAGGTCTAAAGTCTTAGACATTGAATGCCTCCAAGAGTGTTATAGCCATCAGGCTACGGATTGTGAAAATTGTTATTTAAGCTAGCAAACAATCCCGAAGAACTGTTTACCTGAATAATTCCCCCGCTTCATCCGGACTCGCGACTCATTTCGGTGAGCGGGGCAAGACTGGGGTGTCAGAAAAGGGGCAAAATATATGCCATCTAACAAAATAGGCGATAAGCGTTTAATAATCAGGCTTTTGAGCAATAAGGCACATTACCAGAAAAAGCAGGCGCACCAAATAGGTTCGCTATTTTTTAAATTGGCACCAAATTGACTCAATTAATTTCGGCCTGCAACCATCTATCTTGTGTCGTGATAAAACGGGCGCTAGTGTGCCAGCAGCATGCGCCAAATTGCATCATTTTTATGACAAGTCGCTACAAAAGCTCAAGTCCCTATGTGTGAAAGATGCGCCAATGCCATGATTAGCTTTTGGCTAAGTGCCTTATAGTGATTATCTATAGGTTTTGGATCGAATGGCGCAAAAAATCACTGTAGCGTGCGCCTTTCGTCATATCGGCGATTATAAAACACACAAAATACCTATAAGAAGAAAGGGCTTAAAAAAATGCACATGACAACAACAGAGATATTCCTGATCGCCATGGTGATTATTTTCACCATCCCCTACCTGATTTGGCGCCTCGGCCGAACCGACTATTGGGCGCCATTGGTAGTAGTGCAAATCATCATGGGCATCGTGCTGGGCCCAGGCGTGCTGGGCAAGGCTTTCCCCGAGTACTACACCTTTGTGTTCAATCCGGATGTAATCAAATCACTCAATGGTATCGCCTGGTGGGCGGTAATGATTTTTGTGTGGATCGCCGGTATTGAGCTAGACCTGAAAAAAGCATGGGAATACAAACGCGAAAGCGGAATCACTGCCGGTTTGGCACTGGGCACGCCGCTGTTGTTTGGCTGTGGTGCCGCCGTGGTATTGATGTCTTTCAGTGACGGTTGGATGGGGCCGAAAGGTATGACCTGGCAGTTTATCCTCGGCGTGGGCATGGCCTGTGCGGTAACCGCCTTGCCGATTTTGATCTTGTTGATGGAGAAGCTGGAAATCCTGCGTCAGCCGATTGGCCAGCGTATTTTGCGTTACGCCAGCCTCGACGACATCGCCATCTGGGGCGTATTGGCACTGATTCTGCTGGATTGGGAGCGCGTCGGTCGTCAGGGTATGTTCCTTGTTGGCTTTGCCATTGCCGCTTACTTGTTCCGCAAACTAATGGTCTCGATTCAGGAAAAGGACCGCTGGTACTCCGGTTTTATCTGGCTGGCAATTGTTGGTTTGGCGGCGGATTGGGCAGGCTTACACTTTATGGTCGGTGCCTTCCTGGCGGGCGCCGTCATGGATGGCGAGTGGTTTAATCAAGAAGATATGGACAAGCTGCGCCACTTCGTTCTGATGATAATCATGCCTGTGTTCTTCCTCAGTACTGGTTTACGTACCAACTGGGATGTGGGCGGTACGGCGGTATTTGTGGCGGCGGCGATTTTGTTGGTCGCCTCGGTATCAGGTAAATTGGTTGGCGTTCACGCTGCCGGTAAGATCCTGAAATGGCAAAAAGGTGAGGCATCTATTATCGGCTGGCTGCTGCAGACTAAAGCGCTGATTATGATCATCTTCGCTAACGTACTGCTCGACAAACAAATCATCACCAGCGAAACCTTTACCGCGCTGCTGATTATGGCGGTCGCCAGTACCATGCTGACGGTGCCGGTAGTATCGCCCAAGCTGCAAAAAATCAGAGAACTGATTTTCCGCTCCAAATAATCTGCACCAGATCACAGAGGCGCCGCAACTGGCGTCTCTGTTGTATAATCGCCGCCTTTTTGTCCAGCCAGCACCCGCTGCATCCTGTCAGGCGCGATCCCCATGCATGTTGTCGTTAAAGTTTTTTCCGAAATCATCATCAAAAGCACTCCGGTCCGTAAGCGCTTTATCAAGCAATTGCGCGATAACCTGCGCCTGTTGCTCGGTAATTTGGGGGTGGATATTGATGTGCAACGGGATTGGGAAAAAATTGAAATCCGCTGCCCCAATGCCGATGCCGAAATAACCGCACAGGTTGCCGAAGTGCTGGCGCGCACGCCCGGTATCGCCAACTTTGCGCTGTTGCACGATTATCCGCTCGGCGATCTGGATTCCATTTTTCACCACACCTTGCGCCACTGGCGCGACGGCATCGCGGGTAAAACTTTTTGTGTGCGTGCCAAACGCGTCGGCAAACACGCTTTCAGTTCGGTCGAGGTAGAGCAATATGTCGGCGGTGGGTTGCTGCACAACTCCGATGCCAAGGGCGTGAGTTTGCACAAGCCGGAGGTCATTGTTCCGCTGGAAATCAAAGGCGATCGCCTCTGGGTGTTGACCAGCAAACAGCAAGGGCTTGGCGGCTTTCCCCTCGGCACCCAAGACCCGGTGTTGTCGTTAATTTCCGGCGGGTTTGACTCCACTGTCTCCACCTATTTATGCATTAAACGCGGCCTGCGTGCGCACTACTGCTTTTTTAATCTCGGCGGTCGCGCTCATGAAATCGGCGTAAAAGAAGTTGCCTACTATTTGTGGAATAAATACGGCGCATCGCACCGGATTAAATTTGTCACAGTACCGTTTGAAGAAGTCGTCAAAGAAATCCTGGAAAAAGTGGACAACCCTTACATGGGCGTCACGCTGAAGCGCATGATGTTGCGCGCGGCCGAAAAAGTTGCCGAATCGCTGGAGATTCCCGCGCTCGTCACCGGTGAAAGTGTGGCTCAGGTATCGAGCCAAACCCTGGTGAATTTAAATGTGATTGATCGCGCGATTGATATGATCGTGTTGCGCCCGCTGGCCACTATGGATAAGGGCGACATCATTAATCTCTCGCGCAAAATCGGCACCGAAAGTTTTGCGGCGAGCATGCCGGAATATTGCGGCGTAATTTCCGTCAACCCGACTACACGCGCAAAATTACCGAAGGTTATTTACGAAGAAAGTAAATTCGACATGGCGGTATTAGAGCGCGCCATTGCCGAGCGCCGCGCACAAAATATCGATGAGATTGTCGATGAGCTGGATGCGGATTTAACAGTACCCATGGTGGGTGAAGTGAATGCGCCGAATGTGGTGATCGATATTCGCCACCCGGATGAACAAGAAGCCAATCCGCTCAAGATTGCTGGTGTAGAAGTGCGCGCAATTCCATTTTATTCACTCAACAATCAATTCGCGCATTTGGATATGAGCCAGCAATATTATCTCTACTGCCAAAAAGGCGTGATGAGTCAACTACACGCTGCCAATTTAAAAGCTGATGGCCGTTTAAATGTTGGCGTTTATCGCCCGGAACCACGGAGCGCCTGCGCTATTTCATGAGCCCGTTACCGCCAACCCTACGAAGGGAGCGACTCGCTGAATTTGACTACCTGCGTGGTATGGCAATTGTCATGATCGTGCTGGGGCATTCTATTTTTCTGGCGCAACCGGTATTTCCGGCGCTGCTGGAAAATCTATTGCGCGGTGGCACCGGCCTGTTTGTATTTATTTCCGGCTTTTTCTTTCATCGTGTCTTTTATGCGCGCTTTGACTACAGCGAATTTATCGCCAAAAAAGCCAAGGCTTTGCTGATTCCTTTTATCGTAATTTCGCTCTTCGCTTTGTCGATTCGTATGCTCGGTTGGTGGCAAGAGGGGTTGAGTTGGCAACAGAATTTACTTAACGCCTGGTACACCTTGCGCAACGGCTATGTACTTTATCCGCACTGGTATGTTCCATTTATTTTGATCACTTTTTTGTGCTCACCGCTGCACCTTATTTATATTCGTACGCATGCGTCCTGGCAAATAGCTGTACTCATTGTTTTTTCACTGGCAGCGTTGTTGCTACATCGCCCGCAATCCAACTCCAATTTTTTTCAATCGCTGATTTATTTCACGCCTTATTATTTGCTTGGGATTTTATTCTCCCAATACGAACAACCACTGCGCCGCTGGCACTGGCCACTACTGATTGTAAGTCTGTCGGTCATCGCCATTACCGCGATAGTGCAAACCTATGTTTGGGTACACCTCGGAAACTATCACAAAGCTGCATTCGAATACCAAGGTTGGGATTTACAATTTATCCAAGTCCTCTTCGGTTGCATCGCCATGTTAGCGCTTTGCCGCCACATCCATTGGCGATGGTTGCAGCGGCATTTATGCTGGCTGGCGGAATTGAGTTTCCCGATATTTTTCATCCACCCACTGCTGACAATTGCGTTGGAAAATCTGGTGGCGCTGGAAACGATAAAATCTTTTTTTCCAGTCTCTGGTATGGGTACCAGTTTGTTGGTTTTTACCGCAGTATTTTTAGTGCAGTTTTATGGATCGGCTGGGATTGCGGTTTTGGTAAGAGCGATTGCGAAAAGAAATAGTCGTTTTATTGTTGGATAAACATATCGCCGTGATAAGACGTGTTTGTCAGTAGCACTTTTGCCGTCCAGTGAGCTGAATGAATAGCAAAAGTGCTACTTAAAAATCCCGGATAACCTTTTATTTGCAGACCAAGGTTATCTGCGAGCCAAACGTGATGCGTTAGAGCTTGCGCCCCAGTCTTCTCTCCGCCACCCTTCTCTCCCATTCAGGACTCATGAAGCTGACAACTTCAAAAGCGATCAACCCCTGAACGACCAGTCCGACGCCAATCCCGGCAAAAATAATATAGACCAGTGTCACGCCGTGAAAGACAACAAGAAACACTGCTGCCAAAATCACATAGGTAAATAAAAATTCATAAAACTCCTTCATGCGCTTGGCATACAAGAGTGCTAGCTGTTCATCCGCCTTTAATTCGGTTTCATTTTGCATTTGCTCATCCTCAGGTTGTAAAAGAGATAGGTCTACCTCAAACACAGAAGCAAGCGCTTTGCAGGTTTCCATGCTCGGCCGGTGGCCTTGCTCGATCCGCTGAATCGTTCGAGAGGTGACACCAGCCATTTCGGCCAACTGGCTCTGGGACCACCCTCTCTTCAATCGCAACTTCCGTACAATCATGAATCTACCCTTGCTGTTTGAGGTGAGCCAAGTCTTGCGGTTTCAAGATCGATATAAAACGACAGGAACACGAAATTCACACGAAACCGCTACGACAGTTCAATAAAATCAGAGTGTTGCGAGTAATCTTCGTAGCACATGACATCAGTTAGACCCAATTCTCCACTCTTAACCCACCCACTCTCAAAAATTCCTTTTCATTATTGGTTACCAAAATCCAATCATTTGCACGCGCGTGGGCGGCGAGCCACAAATCATTGTTGCCAATCATTTGGCTGGATTTCTGTAGCGCTGCGCGAATTTCACCGTAGTGTCCGATTACGTCATCGGTGAGTGCTTCAATGTTCATTAAATTGCTAAGCTCATCGATAACGGCCATTGCCCGCTCTCTCGCTTGGCTTTTCTCCGCGCCGAAACATAACTCTCCCAGGGTAATGACCGACATGGCCAATTCATTAGCTGCATACTGGGTGAAGCGTTCACGTACGGAGGGGGGATTATATTTAGCGATGTATATACAGATATTGGTGTCGAGTAGGTAACGTGTTGTCATAGTCGATCCCTTTAGAGGTCTTCCCTTTCTTGTGGCGGCAGGTCATCCCGGCCTTGCTCGATACAATCGACGGGGAGCTGTGCAATCACATCAAATATCGCCCCGGCATCGGGAGTAACTGCGCGTAGAATAATTTCGTCGCCACGCCGGAAGATTTCCACCTGATCTACGTCAAAGCGAAACTCTTTGGGCAGCCTTACAGCTTGGCTGTTACCGGATTGAAAAACACGAGCCAGCGTCATAATTGTTTCTCTATCGCCTGTTACATTGAGTATCTACAGTAAGTATATACGCGAAGTATTTACACCGACAGCTTAAATTTTCACCAATAGAGGCGCCGTAAGCATATCCGTGCAACACCTTCATAGGTATAATGCGCGCCTTTTTACGCTTCCCACCTTTTGCCTCGTACAGGCGCATACCCAAGAGAATCACCACCGTGACAGATACAGCTCCAGTTCGTAAATTGCGTAATATCGCCATCATTGCCCACGTTGACCATGGTAAAACTACCCTGGTTGATAAACTGTTGACCCAGTCTGGCACCCTCAATCGCCGCAATGAAGGCGCTGATCTGATCATGGATTCCAACGATCAAGAGCGTGAGCGCGGGATTACCATCCTCGCGAAAAACACGGCGATCACTTGGAATGACTACCGCATCAACATCGTAGACACCCCGGGCCACGCCGATTTCGGTGGTGAAGTTGAGCGTGTATTGTCGATGGTTGACTCAGTATTGCTGTTGGTTGATGCCGTTGGCGGACCAATGCCGCAAACCCGCTTCGTAACGCAAAAAGCGTTTGAGCAAGGTCTGAACCCTATTGTTGTTATCAACAAGGTTGACCGCCCGGGCGCGCGCCCTGATTGGGTTGTCGATCAAGTATTTGAATTGTTTGACCGTTTGGGCGCGACCGACGAGCAGTTGGATTTCCCCATCATTTATGCTTCTGCATTAAACGGTGTTGCCGGTTTGTCGCCCGACAATTTGGCAGACGATATGACCCCGCTGTTCCAAATGATTATCGATAAAGTAAAAGCGCCAGCGGTAAATGCTGATGGCCCACTGCAAATGCAAATTTCAGCATTGGACTACAACAGCTACGTAGGTGTTATCGGTATCGGCCGCATCACTCGCGGTACTTTGTCGCCGAACCAACAAATCGTTGTTGTTCCGCACGAAGGCGAGCAACGCAAAGCGAAAATCCTGCAAGTGATGGGCTTCCACGGCCTTGAGCGTGTTGAAACTGATTTGGCGACTGCGGGTGATATCGTGTGTATCACTGGCGTTCAAGGTCTTGGTATTTCCGACACCCTGTGTGCACCGGATTGCATCGAGCCAATGAAGCCGTTGAGCGTTGATGAGCCAACCGTAAGCATGACCTTCCAGGTAAACGATTCTCCGTTCGCTGGTAAAGAAGGCAAATACGTGACCACCCGTAATATCAAAGACCGTTTGGATCAAGAGTTGATTGCCAACGTGGCCTTGCGTGTTAAAGAAGGTGAGACGCCGGATAAATTTATCGTATCGGGCCGCGGCGAATTGCATTTGTCGGTATTGATCGAAAATATGCGTCGCGAAGGTTACGAGATGGGCGTATCGCGCCCGGAAGTAATTGTGAAAGAAATTGATGGCGAAAAACACGAGCCGTTTGAGCAAGTGGTGATCGACGTTGAAGAGCAGCATCAAGGTAAAGTGATGGAAGAACTCGGCCTGCGTAAGGGCGAGTTGAACAATATGGAACCGGATGGCAAAGGCCGTATCAAGTTGGAATTCCTCTGCCCATCGCGCGGTTTGATTGGTTTCCGTGGCCAGTTCCTGACCATGACTTCTGGTTCAGGCATCATGACCAGTATTTTTGACCACTACGGCCCGGTTAAAGAAGGCGAAGTGGCCAAGCGTCAAAACGGCGTGTTGATCTCTATGGTGAAAGGTAAAACCCTCGCTTACGGTCTGCACCCACTACAAGAGCGCGGTCGCTTGTTCTACGGCGCGGGCGCTGAAGTGTACGAAGGTCAAATTGTGGGCATTCACTCGCGCAGCAATGACTTGGTTGTTAATCCCACTAAAGCCAAGCAGCTTACCAACGTGCGTGCGTCAGGTACTGATGATGCATTGACCTTGTCGCCACCGATTCGCCAAACGCTTGAACAAGCGTTGGAATTTATTGAAGACGACGAGTTGGTAGAAGTAACTCCGCTCAGCATTCGCGTGCGCAAAAAGTTCCTCACCGAAAACGAGCGTAAGCGCGGCAAAAAAGCGTAACGATTATTGCCAGATTACATAATCGTTAAGCCATAAAAAAATCCCCGCAGTGAAAACGACGGGGATTTTTTATGCAGTCAATAAATGAATAATTTAGTCAGCGATTGAGGATTCACTCTTACGGTTATTTTCCACCAAGCGTTTAATTTTGCCCGATAGTTCATCCAACCGCATAGGCTTACTAATATAATCATCCATGCCTGCCGCCAAGCAGCGCTCGCGGTCTTCTTTCAACGCATTTGCTGTCATGCCGAGAATGGGGGTGGGGTGTCTGTTACTTTTTGTTTCCATTTCTTTGATGATGCGTGTCGCAGTTAGCCCATCCATACGCGGCATCTGTACGTCCATCAAAATGATATCGAAGTTGGATGATTGGAAATATTTCACCGCAATCTCACCATTTTTTGCGACGATTACTTCGCAGCCTTCGCTCTGCAAGTAGTCGAGTACTGCAATGATGTTGCCCTCGTAATCTTCTGCTACCAGTACTTTAAGGCGGTCTTTACCATCGATTTTATCAATCAATGAGTGTTCGCTGCCAACGATATCCAATTCATCTGCTTGCGCTTGTTTGCAGGGTAGTGGCAGTGAAACTTTGAAGTTGCTACCAAGCCCCACTTTGCTCGTGACAACAATATCCCCGCCCATTAACTCAACAATACTTTTACAGATTGAAAGCCCCAAGCCGGTGCCGCCATAGAGGCGAGAAGTACTTGTATCCGCCTGAATAAATTTTCCAAAAATAGCATCCAGCTTGCTTTCGTCGATACCAATACCGGAATCAATAATTTCCAGGGTGAGAATTTTAATTTCGGCTTGCTCGCTATCCACAATGCTGGCAAACAAATTAACGAATCCACGTTCAGTAAATTTAATTGCATTGTTCACCAGGTTATACAAAATTTGTTTGATTTTTGTTTTGTCACCCTGAAACATAAAATCTTTAGTGTTCTGGTAGTTGAAACCCAACTGCAAATTCTTTTCTGCAGCTTTGACGGACATAATGCTGCGCACGTCTTCCACCAGCTCCGTCACTTTGAATGGCGCCACTTCCAGCAAATATTCATTCGCTTCAATTTTACTGATATCAAGCAAGTCGTTAATTAGGGTGAATAATGAATCCGAACTGACTTCAAGGCTGGAAATTAATTTCCGTTGGTCTTCATTTAAGGTCTTATCGCGATTCAGTACCTGAATGATAGAAATAATGGCGCCCAAAGGTGTGCGCAATTCGTGTGACATGTGCGATAGAAAATCAGTTTTTGCTTTATTGGCGATATCGGATTGGATTTTGCTATTTTCAAGAATAATTTGCGCAATCGATTCAGCAGTTTCTATATCAGAAAAAGTCCAATTTTTGCTGTGACCTTGAACTGTCGTTTGCCACAGAGAAAATGAACTGCGTGGTGTAAGGCGATAGCCCGCCTTGGTTTGCTCTACGGGTTTTTCTGGATTGCCAGCCCAATTTACACTTTCTATCCGCGCCTTGCGAAACCATATAGCGATATCGTCGCTGTATAAACCGATAGGCACAAATAGTGCGCCACCAGTGAGATGCTTCAGTGCATCGTCATGTTCGAAATAATCACCCACATAACTTGTGTGCACCACCGCTTTATTACCGAATTTTTTATACCACTGCGTCAGGCGGTCAAGATTTTCTTGCTCAAATGTTTCACCAAAACACCAAAACTTATTGTCAGAAAAAATAGCAATACCATCAGCATCCAGTGCCTGCAAAGCAGTTTCACTATTTTTTGCCACAGTATTTTCAAAAGTATCCAGTCCGGAATTCAGCGATAATTTTTCAATGAGCAATTTCCGCATTTCATGGCGTTGATTCTCAATAGAGCGACGCATAGTGGTGAGCTTCGCTGAAAAAATATGAGCAATAATTTCACATAATGCACGAACGCTATGTGGAAGATGTAGGCAGGATTGGTGATGGCAGGCAATCAACCCCCAGAGTTTATTATCCTGCATGATCGAGATGGACATGGACGCTTCAACGCGAATGTTTTCCAAATATTGAATATGTATTGGCGATACGCTGCGCAAAACGGCGTAACTCATATCCAAGGGTTTACGTGCGCCTTCTACCATGGCGGGATACAAAGGCGATGGCTTATAGCGAATATCCGGAATAAGGCGTAAGTAGTTAATGCTGTATAAGCGGCGTGCCTGCTCCGGAATGTCGCTCGCTGGAAAATTCAAACCCAGATACGCTGGCATAAAATCGGCGCGGTTTTCGGCCACGACTGAACCATTCCAGGACTCATCAAATTTATATAATTTTACGCGATCAAAGCCGGTGATTTTCCGCACGTGAGTGACGATAAGATCATAGAGCGAGTCAATCTCATAGGCTTTCTGCGCTGCAATAGAATAGTTGCGTAAATCTTCATAGATTTGCTGAAGTGCGTCCTTTTGGGAATTAATAGTTTTAGGTTCAAATTCTATTACTTTGTAATGGCGGGAAAAATGCACTACTGCATCGTAAGCTGTGCCTTGTAAGTTAACCGAAGTAAATTTATAAGGTGCTAAATCAGCTTCACGAATTGCTTCATTGATTACATGCAAATTTTCATAGCCGATAATATCGCCTAAATTTTTACCAATACAATCCTGCGGACTAATACCCAAGTGTTGGATAATGTTTTCACTTACCTGAATAATTTCTTCAGAAGTATCTGAAGTTACCAACATAAGTCCATGAGGTTGAATGCAATTAGGGATGTGAATAGGCTCATCAGCACAGTGTTGCAACGCTTCATGCAATTCTTCTTCATTAAGTTGTTCGCGCGGGATAAGAAGTTTCTCAGTATCCATTTTTACCTCCAGAGGTAAAGGATTGGGTAAACAAATTATGGAGGTTTAAAAAGTGACAGCGCGCGCTTAATACAACGGCATCTGCATCAAGGCTGGATTCATTATGAGAGAGATAATGGAGAAATTCTTTCCAGATGGAGCCCGTCTCCGAACCGAAACCATTGAAAAAAAACTGTGACTCGCCCGGCTCAAGACCCAAGGATTTTTTCAAACTTTTGCTGATGGACTGACCACCCAGAGTAGAACCCTGCTTTACATAAAGATAACCGAGATAATTTTCTCGCGTATGTGCGCTAACTAACGTAAGCGAGGTAGGGTCATTATTTATCTCTGGCAGCGGGCGTTGCAATTTGGCGAAATCTTGCTGTAACCACTGCAAAGGGGTGCTTTCATGAGTAAAACGCTGGTTTGGCGGTATACCATCAAAAAAAGCTTCAGCGTTGAAATAAAAGCGGAAAAAGACATTTAATACATGAACATAATCATCGAGTAAGCAATGCTCACTTACTAATTTATGCATGCTGGGTTCGCGGTGCAAAAGTTGGTGAATATCATTCGTTTCTTGCTGCAGGCGTTGGCGCAACGTGACTATTACGGGTGGATCACTTGGATATGAGAAAGTCATGGGCACCTGAACGAGGAGGTAGTATTGATTCTGAGAGAAATTCGAGAAAAGGTTCCATTTTATGGAAACTTCGAATAATAAAAAAGCACATTTATGTAAAAAATTGGATTGTGCTGTTTATTACATGCGGAGGGAGTTGTAGGTGGTGCTATTTAATTTAGTGTTGTGCTTATGAGCATTGCTCTTGCGGCGCTGAATAAAAAAATGTCGTAAAAAAAGCAGGCGTATCTTCCGATGCGCCTGCTTTTTTTGAAATCCAATACAAAGCGAATATTAAAAGGTATAAGTCGCACCAACAGAAATCATATTCAGGTCATCTACTGCATCAAGATCAAGCTCTTCATATTCAGCTCTGATTCCGAAGGAGCCAAAATTTATTTTGGCGCCGACGCCATAAGCTGTTGCCGATTCGGAATCATTAAAGTTCACTCTGCCAGCTGCACTGTCCAGATCAGTATCGGAATAACCTAATTTACCAAACACACCGATCAGGCCAAAATTGAATCCAACAATACCGAAGATCTCAGAGGAAGTAACTTCAGTGTTGACTTCACCGCTACCAAATTTACCGTACTCACGATAATCGGCTTCAACGGCCAAATCTAAAAAGGGCACTACGCCAAAGTTGTAACCAAAGAAAATCTTATGGCCATTGTCATCGTCTTTTACATTGAACGATGAATCAAAATCATCTTCTACCGATGTTTGACCAATACTTGCGCCAATATAAAGCCCTGAATCAGTACCAGCCCAGCTGACCAATGGGAGGCTGGTTAGTACCACTAATAATGGCGCCGCAATTAACTTTTTCATAAACTACTCCTTTTGAGCGAAATAAACATACAGGTACAACAGGGGTTAAAGGCAATAAACACGGAACGCACGTTATCGCACCTGTTGTAGAGCGATAGCCTAGACCTTCAGGCGGCGTTTGTCGATTGCGGTTTTGTGACGAAAATATATCGCCATCAATTTTCATTGCGCTACTTAACGCTGGCTAATTAATTGTGCAAGTGCTTGGATATGATCAGCACGATCATTTAATGCGGGTATATATTCATAATGTTCACCACCCGCCGCTAAAAATGTATGGCGATTTTCTACTGCCAACTCTTCTAATGTTTCAAGGCAATCGGCACTGAAGGCAGGCGATAAAATTGCAATATTTTTGATGCCTTCTTTAGGTAAATTTTGCAGTGTCTCATCGGTATAAGGTTTCAACCATTCCGCGTAACCGAAGCGCGATTGAAAGCTGGCAATGTAATCGTCTTTATCCAGCCCTAATTTTTCTGCAACCAAACGTGTCGTTTTTATGCACAGGCAATAATAAGGGTCGCCCAACTCTAAATTACGTTTTGGTGTGCCGTGATATGAAAAAACAATTTTTTGCGGCTTGCCATTTTTTTCAATGTATTCACGTACCGAATTGGCGAGTGCATCTATATATAAAGGTTGATCACAATAATTATTAATAAAATGCAGTTCCGGTACCCAGCGCCAACGCGCTAGCTCTTTTGCCACCGCATCAAAACTTGAGCCTGTTGTTGGTGCGGCATATTGAGGGTAGAGCGGAAGTACAATAATTTTTCGTACACCTTCCTTTTGCAAATCACGCAAGGCATTGGTAATTGATGGATTGCCGTAACGCATACCCAGTTTCACGCTAAAGCCATCCCCCAGTTGTGTTTGGATGGCTTGTTGCTGCTGTTTACTTATCACCAGCAACGGTGAACCTTCGCTCGTCCACACCGACTGATAAAGTTTTGCTGATTTTTTTGGGCGCACCCGTAAAATAATGCCGTGTAAAATAAACAACCACGCGAGCCGTGGAATTTCGATTACTCTCGGGTCAGATAAAAATTCACCGAGATAACGGCGCAAAGCGGATGGTGTGGGCGCATCGGGCGTACCGAGATTGGTGAGCAGCACGCCCACTTTAGGCATGGGTTTGCTCTGCGCGTGAAAGACCGGATCTACATCGTAATTAAGGGCGCTGTACTTGTTTATATTGGATGTGTTGATGGTGGATGTTTTCATGCTGGTTCCGCGAATTATTGCTTGGCCATAAAGTGGCACAACATACCTGCAGATGCAGTGGAAATCCAGTTGCAGGTAGTGGCAAGGCTTAAGGATTAAGAAAATCGCCGCTGGTAATTAATTCCAGCTCTGCGCTGGCTCGCTGATAAGCATAAACCCAGACTGATAAAGGGTTTCCCGCATCGGTTTGCACTGTCACTTGCAGGCGCTGGTATTCCTGTTCTGGCAGTGCGGGATAAGCACATTCTTCATAGGCATCCAGGCGCTCGAGCTGTTCTGTTGTCGTAAGCTGATACACCTCGCCAATTACGCAATCCGCCGTTGCATCGATCACTAATGCGGGATAGTAAGTTACTTTGAATAACTTGCCGTTAATTTTTGCCGGGGCGATAAATGTGGCGTCTGCCAAATAAGTTTGATGTGCGCCTGTTGGGCAGGCGCGGCGGAGGGTTCCGTAGACAAAAATAAATTCAGTTGGCATAGGATTATTGGACGCAGCGAGCGGCGCCCTGATAGAGGTGTTTATTGTGGAGATAACTGGTAAATTTTTGCTTTACTTTCATCGGTGACTATATACACCAAGCCGTCTGGCCCCTGCACTACATGGCGTAAACGTTGATCCAACTCTTTAGCAAACAAGCGTTCTTCTTTGGTGATTTTTTCTCCGTCAACAACCAAGCGAACCAAAATTTTATCTTTCAGACTGGTGAGTAAAATATTATTTTTCCACTGTGGAAATTTATCGCCGGTATAAAAAATAAAACCAGCGGTAGCGATAGACGGCACCCATTTATAAATCGGTTGCTCCATTCCCTCTTTATGTGTCCCCTCGCCAATTTTTCCGCCGCCATAATTTTCACCGTAAGTAATAATTGGCCAGCCGTAATTTTTTGCGGCGCGATCAATATTTAATTCATCGCCACCCTGCGGGCCGTGTTCACCGGTCCAGAGCTCTTTGGTGATGGGATTAATTGCGGCACCTTGAATATTGCGATGGCCGTAAGACCAAATCTCTGGCAGTGCGCCCGGTGTTTTTACGAAGGGGTTATCGTTAGGCGTTGAGCCGTCGGCATTGATACGGATTACTTTGCCTTGGTGGTTGTCGAGTGTTTGTGCTTTATCTTTTTGGCTGTAACGTTCGCCGAGTGTGATAAATAACGTGCCATCTGGTGCCCAGACCAGACGCGAACCAAAATGGTTACCGCTGTCTACTTTTGGTTGCTGGCTAAATAGGCGGGTGACGTTTTGCAATGCATTACCTGTTAAGGTCGCAACACTGACTGCGGTGCTATTGCCACCTTTACCTGGCTCGGAATAACTGAAATAGATTTTTTTGCTGTTGGAAAAATCGGGGGCGAGAACTACATCCAATAAACCACCTTGGCCTTGCGCATAAATTTCTGGCAGCCCGGTCAATGGCTCACCAACTTTTCCGGCGGCACTGACGATTCGCATGCGGCCGCGGCGCTCAGTAACCAACATGCTTCCGTCAGGCAAAAATGCAATGCCCCAAATATTTTCCAAACCTTCGGCGATTGTTTTTACCTGAATGGTTCCCGTTTCTGTTTTTACCGAGAGCGTTTTAGCGTTAGCAAATGGCGCGATTGCCACCAGGCACAGGGCAAAACCGAGTGTGCGAAGTTTCATAGTAATCTCCTGAAGTTGATGCTCAGGGTAGCAAGGCAGTGGTGCTAGGGCAATTCAAGGTTTGTTAAGCAAATTAACGCGAGTGGGGTGCGGTTGAATCGGGTTCTTGCACATATTTTTCTTTCATCAGATGCAAAAAGTGCTTAAGGCTTTTATTGTCGTCGGGTTCAAATTTTTCATCAGTTACTACAATGCTTTGGATTCGATCCAAACGGAAGGTGCGATAGTCATTACGCAAATTACACCAGGCCACCAACGTCCATACCTTGCCCCAAAAAATCATTCCGAGCGGTTCAATGGTACGCGAGCTGTGCTGCTCATCGGCGCGCACATAATCGATCGCCACTCGCTGATTCAGCCGAATCGCCTCGCGCATGGGCTGGCTGTGTGCGGTGTAATATTTTTGTACCTCCTCCATATTGGGCACAAGCAGCGGCAGATTTTCATCGCTATGGCGTAAATGATCGGGTAATACGGAGAGGATTTTTTGAATCGCCTGATTGGCGTGGATTGCCATGTCGGTATCGCCCCAACTACTTACCATGCGTGCACCGAGCAGCAGTGCCTCAACTTCTTCGCGATCAAACATCAGCGGCGGCAACTGATAGCGATGGGAGAGGCGATAGCCCACGCCTGCTTCGCCTTCAATCGGTACGCCGGATAGGCTTAGCGATTGGATATCGCGATAGATGGTGCGCTCCGAGACACGCAAATGCTCGCTCAGCTGTTTGGCGGTGAGCACGGTGCGGCGGTTGCGCAGTAATGTGGTGAGTTGAAACAGACGTTCAGCGCGATGCATAAAAGGCTCGTAATCAAGTGCGGGAGCGTAAAAGGTTGCGCTATGCTAGCCAACCTTAGTGACAGTCTATGTCAGTAAGCGAGCAAATGTTAAGCGGCCGGTTCATCCGCTCTGCACCTGTGGGTAGGATTTGCAGCAAAGGGCGGGGTTTCCTCGCAAAAAGTGATTTCTTAGCAGAGCCGCTGTGCTACCTTTATTGAACGTTATCCCGCGCACATCCCCATGTGATTGACCCGAACAAGGCGAGTTTATGCAGATTTTTTATCCCGAGATAAAACCCTATCAGCGTCACCAAATTGCCGTAGAGCCTCCCCACGAATTGTATGTCGATGAATCCGGCAACCCTGATGGCATTCCCGTGCTGTTTGTTCACGGCGGCCCTGGAGCTGGTTGCGGCAAATATGACCGCCGTTTTTTCGACCCGGAAGTCTATCGCATCGTTCTGTTTGACCAACGCGGCGCTGGCCGATCGCGCCCACATGCGGAGCTGGAAAACAACACCACGCAAAAGTTGGTTGAAGATATAGAAGTCATTCGTGTTGCCCTTGGCATCGATAAATGGGTGCTGTTCGGCGGCTCCTGGGGTTCAACGCTCAGCCTTGTTTACGCACAAACCCATCCCGAGCGCGTGTTGGGGTTAATTCTGCGCGGTATTTTTCTATGTCGTCGCGAAGATCTGCTCTGGTTTTATCAAGCAGGTGCGAACCGTTTGTTCCCCGATTTTTGGGACGACTTTGTCGCGCAAATTCCTGAAGCGGAACGCAGCGATATGATCGGCGCCTACTATCGCCAATTGATCGGTGACAACCAGATCCAGCAAATGACTGCCGCCAAAATCTGGTCCGGCTGGGAAGGACGCACCGCTACTTTAAAGCCCTGTCAGGATGTCGTCGATTCCTTCACTGAGCCACACCGTGCACTCTCGCTGGCGCGCATTGAGGCGCATTATTTTGTGAATGACGCCTTCCTTGAGCACAACCAGATTTTGCGCGATGCGCACAAACTCGCTGGGATTCCCGGCATGATCGTGCACGGCCGTTACGATGTTATCTGCCCGCTTGATAACGCTTACGCCTTGCACAAAGCCTGGCCAGGTTCCGAGTTGCAAATTATCCGCGAAGCTGGCCATGCCTCGCGCGAACCGGGGATAGTGGATGCGCTGATTCGCGCGACTGATGATCTCGCCAGGCAATTGCTACACACTGGCGATAAGCTAGCGTAACGCGCGCTCGATTGGCGCAAAGTAAAAACGGAGCCGTGTGGCTCCGTTTTTATTTTATAGTGAATTTTACAGTAGCTTCTTGTGGAGGATTCTTGTAAAAGATTCTCGCAGAAGATTTTTTGAAAAAGATAGTTCGATGGTATGATCAAACCCGCAGGCTTAAGACCTGCCGCAGCCGCCAACCTTGGCTGCGAGAATAAACCACAAGACTGACGTATCAGGCTGAATACAAAATCAATAACACGCAGTACAGCCGCAGCGGAGCAGTGACCTATGTATGACGTCATTTTTAATACCCACGATGTTGTGCTGTTAATGACAGCCTATCAATGCATTTTGTTTGCGCTACTGTTGTTAACCATCAAGCGCGACAAATATATCCGCAATGTCTTTCTCGCCTTTTTTTTGCTGCAACAAGCCGCCATTCCGTTGGATATTCTAATCAGCTTTGGCGCCGAGTTTCGCCACATCGCGCTTGAGTGGTCGCCCGATTTATTTTACATATTTGGTTTTGGCTATTGGCTGGAAGGCCCATTGTTGCTGTGGTATACGCGCTCGCTAATCTATAAGGATTATCACTTGCGCTTGAAAGATATTATTTATTTGCTGCCGTTTATTGCCTACGCAGGTTATCAATTAATTTTTTATTACAGTCTCGATGTGGGCGATAAAATTAATATCCAGGAAGAATATGATTTATCTGTCGCGCCGCAAATCATGAATTACGTTACGCTCTTTCGCGAATTGTTTCGCGTAAGTTTGGGCATCATTTGCCTTATTGAAATCAAACGCTATACGCAACATATTCGCACCAATTTTTCTGATATAGACAAAATCGATTTAACCTGGTTAAAAATTCTGGTGATCGGGTTCCTGGCGATTCGTTTTTGGGCAGTGTTGGTAGCCAGCTTAATTCTTATCTCAATCAGTTTTGGTATTAGCACTAATTTTGAGATTATGGGGCTGCTAGGCAACTACACCACTTTCTTGTTAGTCAGCGTGTTGATATTTTTTGGCTTAGGGCATTCGAGCGTATTTGAAGGCTTGGAGCAACGCCCTCAGCAAGAGGTCGAGCCGGTAAAAGATGATAATGGCAATGAACAAGAAATCGATACGCAAAAAGATAAGATCAAACCAGAAATGATCGAACAGCTGGCGCGTCATATGGAAAAAGAAAAACCCTATCTGACTCCAGCGCTGACGTTGGAAAAGCTCGCCGGGCAACTGCGAATGCAACCGCGCCTATTATCCAACATCATCAATCGGCATTTTGATTGTAATTTTTTTGAGTTTATTAATTCCTATCGTGTGGAAGAAGCCAAGCGCATGCTGGCCGACAAACAATACGCCGATAAAAATATGCTCGATATAATGCTGGATGTTGGTTTTAACAGCAAAGCCACTTTTAATACCTTGTTCAAGAAAAAAGCGGGTATGACGCCAAGCGAATACCGCAAGTCGGTGAATGCGGTTTAATTTTATTGAAGTAAGATTTTTATGTCAGGTTATTTATGTTAGGTCTTCTGCAGCGCGTCAAACAGGCGTCAGTCACTGTCAAGGGCGAAATCACCGGAGAAATCCAACAGGGTACTTTACTGTTACTCGGTATTCAAAAAAATGATACTCAAGCGTCCGCCAATAAACTCATCGACAAAATCCTCGCTTATCGCATGTTTTCTGACGAAAATAACAAAATGAATTGCAACCTCCAGCAGATCGAAGGCGGCATATTAGTCGTCTCCCAATTCACCCTCGCTGCTGACACAAAAAAAGGCCTGCGCCCCAGTTTTTCGTCCGCCGCTCCACCCGCACAAGCCGAAGCACTTTATGATTATTTTGTGGCGCAGATACGCATCAAACACTCGCAAGTTGCCACAGGAATATTTGGTGCAGATATGCAAGTGAGTTTGATAAATGATGGGCCGGTTACGTTTATGTTGGAGATAAATTTAAATAAATATTAATTTATAAAGTTTTACCTTTAACCACGGTACTGATTTATGAAAATTCAACTAGCAGTCACAACTGAAGAGATAATTGCATGCTTTTCTGTCATGTCCGAACTTCGTCCTCATCTTTCACTTGATGGCTTTATAGCGCTTGTTGAGCGCATGCAAAAAAGCTATGCCTATGAGTTGGCTTATCTGGATGATCAAGGTATTAAAGCAGTAGCAGGAATTCGTGTTGCAGAGTGGCTCTATACAGGTAAATATTTGGAAGTGGACGATTTAATTACAACTGCCGCAGCACGCTCTAAAGGATATGGATCAATGCTATTTGATTGGGTGGCAGATTATGCGCGCGAACGAGATTGCTCTCAATTGCGTTTAGTTTCCGGCGTACAAAGAGTTGATGCACATCGGTTTTATCTAAGGCAAGGAATGAAGTTCGAAGCTAAATATTTTTCTATGGATTTATAATGTATCGGCAATAAAAACCCAGCACTAGGCTGGGTTTTGGAAAACAATAATACGACTTCTAATTAAGCCTCATTACTCGGCTTACCAATAGTCGCCAAAATTCCACCATCAACATAAACGATTTGACCTGTCACAAAGTCGCTCGCTTTTGAGGCGAGGAAAATAGTTGCGCCTTGCAAATCATCTGGATCGCCCCATTTACCAGCGGGAGTGCGGTTGATAATAAAATCGTTGAACGGATGACCGTCGATACGAATCGCTTCAGTTTGGCTGGTAGCAAAATAGCCGGGGCCGATACCGTTGACTTGTACGTTATGTTTTGCCCATTCAGTGGCCATGTTTTTGGTGAGCATTTTCAAACCGCCTTTTGCTGCGGCATAAGCGCCAACAGAATTGCGGCCGAGTTCGCTCATCATTGAACAGATATTAATAATTTTACCTTGGCGACGCGCAACCATTTTGCGTGCAATCGGGCGAGTCATAGTAAAGACGCCGGTCAAATCGATTTTGATGACTTCTTCAAAATCTTCCAACGTCATTTCCAATAATGGTGTGCGCTTGATGATGCCAGCGTTGTTGACCAGAATATCAATCGGGCCGTGATCAGCTTCAATTTGATCCACAGCGGCGATCACTTGTGCTTCATCGGTTACGTTAAATTTGTAGCCAAAAGCGTTAAAACCTTTTGCGCGATATTCGTTTACCGCATTGTCGATTTTTTCTTGCGAGGAATTGCCGTTAATAATCAGAGTGGCGCCTGCGCTGGCGAGGCCGCTAGCCATTGCCATGCCCAATCCGTGAGTTGCGCCGGTGACTAGCGCAACTTTTCCGGTTAAATCAAATAGTGGGTGATTCATATTTTTTTACCTTCCAATGTCATATCCGAATCATAAGGGCGCTGCTTGCCGCGCCCTGTTCGACAATTAATTTGGGCGTGGCAAGCAACGCCCCAGCAGTCGGACAGACGTAAATATTATGTCGATGAGTTATTTCAATTCGCTTGGCTTATGGAAATCCATATCGGTGTAATCCATATTTTCTCCCGCCATGCCCCAAATAAAGGTGTAGTTAGCAGTGCCGACACCGGAGTGCATTGACCAAGGAGGTGATACAACGGCTTGCTCGTTACCTACCCAAATGTGACGAGTCTCTTGTGCTGGACCCATAAAATGGCACACAGCATGAGTGTCAGGAATATTAAAATAAAAGTAAGCTTCCATACGACGGCTGTGAGTGTGCATCGGCATGGTGTTCCAAATGCTGCCGGGTTTTAATTCGGTCATACCCATTTGCAATTGGCAGGTATCAAGCACAGTGCTAATCATCAATTGATAAATGTCGCGTTCGTTGCAGGTATCACCTGCACCCATGTGCAATACTTTGCTGTTTTCTTTGTTCACTTTTTTGGTGGGATAATTTTGATGCGCAGGTGTTGAGTTCAAATAAAATTTAGCCGGATTCGCTGCATCATCGCTGCTAAAAATAACTTCTTTCGCGCCGCGACCAACATAGATCGCTTCTTTGGTACCGATCGCAAATACTTCACCATCAACAGACACTGTGCCATTGCCGCCGATATTAATTGCGCCCAATTCACGGCGCGCTAAAAAATATTCAGTTTTCAATTGGTCGTAAGTTTCCAGTGCAACTGGTTTGCTTACTGGCATAACACCGCCCACCATCAAACGCTCATAGTGGGTATAGGTAAATTCCACTTGGTCGGCAGTAAAAATGTTATCGACTAAAAAATGCTTGCGCAGTTTTTCAGTATCGTAATGTTTGTAGTCGTCGAGATGGACGGCAAAACGCTCTTCAAGAACTTTCATAATAAACCTTCTGTCTTTCAGCTTGCCCGTTACAACAACAGGCACTTTGGTTGATAAGTAATGGCGATTACTAAATGGTATGCCGCTTGTCAGCCAGTGTAAAAATTAACACTGGCTATGCCGGTCATTGTTATTTTTTGAGTAACTTATACATTTCTACACCGGCGAGAATAAACGGTGTATTGCCTTTAGGGTCGTTGGACACAATGCGTTCGGTCATGTAGTAGTCGTAGCTACCGTCGCGGCCAAAACCCAATCCCGCAACTAAACACTGATCATTCATACTGATTTTTCCATCGGCATGCACAGTCACAAATTCATTAATCATGCCTTGGTAACTTTTTATTGCTACCGCGCGATAGGATTCAAGTAAATAACCTTTATTCACTGCTTTGGTGTAGAAGTAAGTAAACATCGCGCTGGCAGTTGATTCGCGATAATTCGCAATCCCGTCGGGTTTATCCATAATCTGCCACCAAGTACCTGTTTCGGCATCTTGATAGCGCAAAATGTCAGCGGCGAACTCAACCGTAATATCGATCAGGGTTTTGCGCAGTTCGGTTTCAGACTCTGGAATAAAATCCAATACATCGACCAGCGCCATGGCGTACCAGCCTGCACCGCGTGCCCAGTATTGCGACGCGCGGCCGTGTTCTTTATCAGCCCAATCTGCCTTTTTGGATTCATCCCACGCATGGTAGTAAAGACCCGTATCCGGGTTGCGCAATTGTTCACGCGCGATAACAAATTCATGTACCGCTTCTTTTAAGCTCGCGTGTTGTTGCTCACCTGTTTCATAAAGCGATGCATATTGCGCAAGGAATGGAATGCCCATGTACACACCGTCAAGCCACAGCTGATCCGGGTAGGTTGCACGATGCCAGAATGCGCCGCCGCTAGTACGTGGATGACGTTTTAAATTCTCACGCAAAAAATCCACTGCTTTGCGGTATTTTTCTTGTTTGGTTCTTTGCTCGAGCAAAATCACCATTTGTCCTGGTTTGGTTAAATCGATACTGAACAAATCCGGTTCAAATGTTTCGATGTGGCCATCGTCGCGAATATAGCTACCGGTCACTGTTTCCAGTGCGCTGCGATAGGCGGGGTTGGGGCTGACGGAATCGAGTTCTTGCAGTGCATGAATTTGCATGCCTACAACATCGTATTCAAATTTTCCCGGGCGCTTGCGATAGGCATCCCACCCTTTGTAGTGATAGTCCAATGTTTTGCGGGCTAATTCGGAGTCAGCTAATTGTTTAGACCAATTCAATGCAGCATCAGCATCAACTGGATTTTTTTTAGCGTTAGCGCTTAAGGTTGATTCAAAACGTACACGCGGTTCTTTGGTCAAGCGCTCAACTTCGCGGTCGAGATAGGCTTTAAAATCGGCTTCGGTTTTAATACCATCCAATTCATGTTCCCACGCGGCAAGGAAATAATATTCCAGTTCGCCGCCTTTATCTTTCATCACGGAAACATAAGAAGTTTCATCTTCCGTTTGTTTGGAGCGATCATCGCGGCGGAAAATAACGGCCATTCCCAAATGATCATTCTCGCCACTCAAGCTTTGCTTGCCCCAGCTGGCTACGTAAGTCCAGGCATAACCGCTGACATTTTGGTTGCCTTCAATCAGTGTGGTGCCCTTATGTTTCACCAAACCAATAGCCAGATTCGGTAATTGTTCGCTTGCTTTGAGTTTTACATTCACCAAGCGGCTACCGGCATTCATCGAGAAATGCGCGCCCAAATCAACTTTTTGGTTGTTGATTTGCCAACCGTTGTAATTAATTTTAAAGCCGGAATAAATATCGCCATTGTTGGTGATGATGGCATCGCGCGTATCAACTTGTGACACCAAATCAACACTTTTGCCGTTCCAAAAACCAAAGCCGCCCATGCCGAGTGACTTGCCTACTTTTAATAGATCAACGCCCCAATCAGCATTGAGGTGATAGGAATCGTAGCCATCGAGTCCGACATTTTGCAAAACCACATCGCTGGTCTTTTTACCAAAAATATCAAAGCCGTTACGCCAATCGAGATACACGCGATAGGCCACTTTGTCTGACTCTATGCCAGGGCCTTCGTAGCGAATCCAGAATGAGTGATCGGTATATTGGGGTGGTGGCGTTACGTTCTGCACATTTTTAAATGTACCGCCGATATATTCTTTGCCTTTCCACTCGCCGCCTTCTTTGATGGAAATTTCCGCCTGCGTCAGTTTTTTCTGCGCCGGTTTGGCGATGGCAGGATCGTTGGAAATGGTGAAGGATTTTATTTCGGCCGGAGCAAAATCAGTTGCTAATAATAAGCTGTCGAGTGCGCCGTCGCCGTCGGTATCAACGGATTGCGAGGGCTGCGCTACATTGTTGGCCAATACAGCCAAATCTTTCGCGGCATCAGCTGTAATGCCCAAATCATAAAAGGGGAAATAAATTGCTTCTTGTTGCAGTGCAAAATTATTGGCGTTGGTGACTTCTGCTGTTGCCAATTGATAATTTTTCGGTACTGGTTGCGCAACAGGTGTTGTAGCAGTAGTTGTTTGTTCATTGGTTTTTTCGGGTGAGCAACCGCTAAGTGCTGCCAAAAAAATACCGCCATAAATTACTCTACTTTTAAACAATAGACTCACGCTTTACACCTCTTGTCGCTTAAAAAATTCATCCACTAATAATCAAATAGGGATGTCAGCAAGCTGACATCCCTTTTTGTTTTCACACACTTTTTACAAAATAAGCATCAAACACTTATCAGTATTTGTACTGAACACCCAAATTGTATTGGATGCCAGTGCTGTGGTAGTAAGAGAGACGTTGATTGTCTTCTGAACCAACCCATTGATCATCCACTTCATCGGTTAAGTTAAGTGCTTCGAAGGTGAACTTAAGGTTGTCATTAACGTTGTAGCCGAATGAGGCATCTACGTTAACCGTACCATTGGTTCCATTTTCTGCGCTGCCTTCGGTGCCAACAGCAGCTGTAAGATAGCCGCTGCGTTCCACTACGGAAACACGGCCAGTGAAGGTATCATTTTCATAATACAAAGTGGCAGCAGATGTTTCGTCGGAGAGGCCAGTCAACGGTCTTGTCTTCAAGTAGTTACCGCTCACATCCAGATAATCGATATCAGATTCAACACTGGTGTAGGAGACAATTGCACCAAAATTGCTAAAAAATCCTGACAAGAAAGTAAATGGCTGCTGGTAGCTAATTTCATAACCTTCCAAATCCCCACCTGGAGTGTTGCTTGCCCTAGTCACTGTCCAGTCAACATTTACGTTACAGGTAGTGGTAGGTTGGCCTGCCCCAGCACATGCAGTGATTGCGGCCTGAGCAGGTAAGCCTGTGTCGGTATAAATTACGCTACTTCTTGCGCTATTAATAAAACTTTCAATTTCTTTCTGGAACAGCGTGACTCCGACTAAGCCGCCCTCAGAGAAGTACCACTCCACACCCAGGTCATAACTTTTAGCTTTGGTAGGTTCAAGTTCAGGGTTGCCTGTGGTGATTGTACGTGTGGTTCCCGTAGCTGCAACGGTTGTAGTGGGTACAATCGAACCTGGCGCAGCCCTAGAAATACCTTCGGAATAGCTGGCTTTAACAAAGAAATCACTCAGGGGTTCTATTGCTATGTTGAGTGACGGCAATGTGTCAGAGTAGGTATGGTCAAAGGTTATGTATTCACGTGTGGGCAAGTTGCCATTCAGCCAGCCGCTAGAGGTTTGATCTGTTTCAAAGCGGCGCACGCCAATATCACCGCGCACGGGAAGTGAGCCCAATTCGAAATTGAAATCTAATTGGACGAACGCCCCCAGAGTTTCCTCGCCAACTTCATAGGTGCTGGCATAGTTTGGAGCCAGTGCCGCATCGAATAAGTTGTACTCGTCCATAATTAATCCGCGATTCGGAAGTAACCATGCGCGATCTTCACCTAGGCCAGAATCATACTCTTCAATAAATGCAGCGTTAGAGGCAAGCACGACTCCATTAGGTCCCTCACCAGCAGCCAGCAAAAATTGATTGGTTGAGAAGTCAAAATCTTTATTATCAGCACCAAACTTTAGTTTTAAACTATCGTTAATATCATATTCAAAGACAACTGACATTGCTTCGCTTTCGTTGACTGTGCCTTGTGGGCGTTGACGCACCGCGCCTTGAGGTGCACCCGTGGCAGGGTTAGTAACAAACCAGGAGGTGGCAGAGTATGCGCCGTTACCGAAGGTAAGTACTGGTTTACTGTAGTTGCGATAATCATAAGTAAATGATTGATTTGGTGCTTGCATCATCAGGGTATTTTGAATCGGATTTTCAAAATCTGATCTGGTTTGCCCATACATTGCATGCATGCGGAATGAATCAGTAAAATCTTGTTTTAATGTCAGGGTGCCTTGTGAAAAATCGGTACTCATTTCATCGTAACGATTCTCTGCAATCAGGGTAACTCCACTCATTTGTGCATAAATGAGAGAATTATCTTGAATATCATAGTCCAGAAGATTACCGCCAGAAACGTTGGCGCCAGGGTTGAGTGACGCTTCCATAAACTTCTCGGATCTAGTCGCGTCGAATTTGGCCCACAAGCCATCTAAACTGATTTCAGTAGAGTCTGTTGGTCTGAATTGTAATGACAAGCTTGCACCAGTGCGCTCCATGGTGTGCTCGTAAGAGTCGTAACGTGGAATGCGTGGTGCAAACGGACGAGTTGGATCCTGAACAGTAGGTTGGTTCCATACACAAGCCGTTGCTGGATTATTGTCCGCATCAAGACATAAACCATTCACCATATCAAAATCATTTGGCGTAGTGGGTGAAACACCTGAAGCGTAGCCAGCCGAACCATTCGAGCCAGCTGTTAGACCTTTTACTGTCCTAAAACGGTTGGATACCTGATTGCTCCAACGTACGGTACTGTAACCTTCGTCTTTAACAGTACGCTCATTCGTAGAGACAGATAAAAGCGCACCAAATTTACCATCACCAAAAATATTGCTCACTAAGAATGCTGCACCGGGATCAGTTTCTTCTGAAAGATCGTTGTAGCCGAGTTGGCCTGATGCAGTAAATACAAAGCCGTCATAATCAAATGGTTGAGCTGCTTTTAAGTCTACAGTTGCACCTAATGAACCTTCTTGAATTTCTGCAGAGTTGGTTTTGTGGACAGTTAAAGAACTGAACAAATCTGAAGAGAAGGTATTGAAGTCGAAACCGCGACCGCGGTTGTTACCAGTACCTGAGTCGGTACCGCCTGTAGTGGACATGGTTTCCATGCCGTTCAAGCGTACGGTGGTAAATGCTGGGCCAAGACCGCGCACGGTAATGCCACGGCCTTCACCGCCTGAACGTTGAATTGCTACGCCGGGAATACGTTGCAGCGACTCTGCAAGGTTGTTATCCGGAAATTCGGCGATATCGGATGCAACAATCGCATCAACAAAGCCAGAAGAGTTCTTTTTGATATTCATAGCGTTCGCCAAACTATCGCGAAAACTACCGGTTACGATTACTTCTTCTACTGTGCCGTCACTGGTGTCCTGTGCGTCTTGCGCAAAAGCACCTATAGGCAGCGTGCAGACTGCCATGGCTAACACGAGCGGATTGAGTTTAAAACTTCTCATAGCTATTCCCCATCTTTTATTGTGATTAAATACATTTGAGCTAGCGGAGCTGGCACTGTTCACCGCAATTATTATGCAGCGGTGGCGAGCACGGTTTTCACAAACATCACAGATTGTTGCGCGCGGCTGCGGCGGTAAATCTGTTGTAATTTGTAACTTGTTGCTATCGACCAGATTGAGCTTAGTCGATCTACGGTAGATTTCACGTTGGATTGCGACGCTTTCTACCATTCAAACTTTTTAATATTTCAATTTGCTGTATTAATAAAAATATAAATCCCGTTTTGGTGTGGGCATTCGCGCCACATCAAATTTTGAATTCTGTGCCTTTGATGGTTACATCGACGGCGACAAAATTATCGAGCTGTTCGAGTACGCCAATTGCGCTGGTATCTTTAAACTGACAGTTCGTAAGATGCAGATCTTGAATGGGCGAGCGCTTATAGCCGCGCACCTGAAAAACTTGCTTGGCTTTTTCGCAGACCAGATTGCGGATGTCGATATTGCGCACCGTGGGGGTAAACTTTCCGGCATCGCCTTCTTCATAATCAAAATCGATCACAATTGCTGTTTGCACCTCCCCGATGGTCACATCGCGCACAAACAGATTTTCGATCAAACCACCACGCACCGAGTTAGTTTTGATCCGAATACCGCGTTCTAGCTCCGGGCTGCTCATTGCGCAATTTTCAACATATACATTGCGCACGCCGCCAGAAATTTCACTGCCAATTACAACGCCACCATGGCCGTTACGCATTTGGCAATTGCTGATCAGAATATTTTCGGAGGGGATATTCAAGCGACGACCGTCCGCATTGCGGCCAGATTTGATCGCGATGCAATCGTCGCCGGTATCAAACAAACAATTTTTGATCACCACGTTTTTGCAGGATTCCGGATCGCAGCCGTCAGAGTTGGGACCGAGGCTCACAAACTTCACTGCATCGATAGTGAGGTTTTCACAGCGCACCGGATTGAGTAACCAAAAAGGCGCATTGGTGATGGTGATCCCTTCTATTAATACATTGGTGCATTTGTAGGGCTGTACAAAGACCGGACGTAGGTAGGAGCCCGCGGCGTAAATGCGCTCGGCAACCGGTACGTTGTTTTCCATATCCTGCATAAGTTTGTTGCGCGCCGCTTCTTGGGTCGGTACACCGGGCACACCCCAATCAACACTACTAAAATTGCTTCCCTTCCACGGCCACCAGGTCGTGCGGTTGGCTTGGCCATCTACTGTGCCCTCTCCGGTAACCGCAATATTGGTTTGTTCGTAAGCGTAGATTAATGGCGAATAACCCATTATCTCCATGCCTTCCCAGCGGGTAAGCACGGCAGGCAAATAAGCGTTGGGATCTGTGAGAAACGCGATAGTTGCATCTTTAGTGATGTGTAAATTTACATTGGACAAAAGATGTATAGGGCCGCATGAGTATCTGCCCTGGGTGACTAATACTTTGCCGCCGCCCGCTTTATGGCAAGCAGCTATGGCCGCAGCAAAGGCTTTGGAGTTGTCTTGAGCGGTAGTTTTGGCGCCAAAGTCGCGCACATCGAACGTGCGTTCAGCGAATTGGGGTGGGCGAACCTGCTGGCGAATAACATCGGCTGCTGCCCATGCATCAGTAACTTCAGCGACTTTCGGATTAACCTTGGTATTGGCGCAGCCTGCTAATGTACCGAGCGCACAGCAGCTCACTATGCTGCCCATAGTGCGAGTAATAAAGGCGCGGCGGCCTGACTGTTGTAGGCAAAAATCTGTCACCGGTAGTAGCTCTCGTGTTGTGGCTTTTTTAGTTTTTTGATTTATCTATTATTTAACGTAATTTGTGCCAGCTTCTGTTGATTTGGCTGTCATCTGCTTGAAAGGGGTTATTTGGTGCGCCACTTTCTGGTGTTTTCGGTAATGCCTGCTATTGATTATGGATAGCAGCTATTATTTATCAATTAAGGGATCGATATGAATATCTGTAAAACCCCTTTTACTATTGATTCAATTAATAGGCAAAAGACGCCTGCCTTGATCAAGTTCTAAAAAGATATTTATCCTCATATCGAGTGAAATTCATTCTGTATGTCATGTTACATAAATGCAAGCTGAGAGCACAAAAAAAATAGAGCACAAGGTAAATTTTAGTTATTTTTTAGTGTTATTTGTAATGTTACCGTTTTCATTTATTTTGTTATTAAAATGTAAACGTGTACATATCATCTTTAGTTAAATTATTGCAAAAAAAATTTTATCTTTTTATAAAGATATTCATCCTAATATTTTGCAATTATTGGGATATTTAAAACTTTTGAAAACAACGGTATTTGTGTAACAAGCTAATTTTTCCTGCTTTGTGGTTTGGAACCGGTTACATTTGCTGTTCTGTCGATTTTGGTGCTGTTGCAGGCGCTAAAAATGGGCTGTAAATTCGATCCCGGTATTGACCGAATACCATTGCCGATTTTGAGGCGCCGCAAGGCGCCTTTTTTTATCAGGGATAGAAAGCGCACAATTTAGGGAGGAAGTTCAGCGGCGGGCTACACTTATAGTAATGTCGTAGCAGCGGCACAAATCCATCCTATCGGTTAACGAATTAAGAGAGAGATCAGGTGAGCAGCATTATTGTTTTGCATGACAGCGATAACGTCGGAATTTGCAAGGTATCCCTCCCTGCGGGTGTCTTGTTTGCAGAGCGAGACGTCACCCTTCTGCGTGATATTCCTGCCATGCACAAAGTGGCCGTGCGCCATATCAGCAAAGGTGAGGCCATTTTGAAATATGGTCAGACCATCGGCTTTGCCAGCCAGGATATTCCGGTAGGCGAGCATGTACATGTGCACAACTGCGTAATGGGCGATTTGGAAAAAGATTATGGTTTTTGTGAAGAAGCCAAACCCACCGAATTTGTGCCAGTTGAACAGCGCGCCACTTTTCAGGGCTACAAGCGCTTCAACGGCAAAGTCGGCACGCGCAATTACGTTGGCATCCTGACTACTGTGAATTGCTCTGCGACTGTGGCTAAAGCCATTGCCCAGCACTTCACTTATTCTGGCGAATTGGAAAAATACCCGAATATCGATGGTGTAGTCGCCATGACTCACGACAGCGGCTGCGGCATGCGTTCCGATGGTGACGGCTACGAGACCTTGCGTCGCACCTTCAATGGCTACGCGCGCCACCCGAACTTTGGCGGCGTGATGATGGTCGGCCTCGGCTGCGAAACCATGCAGATCCAACGAGTGATGGAAGAGTGTGGTCTATCCGATTCTAAAACATTCACCGCTTACACCATTCAAGATGTGGGCGGCACTCGCCTCGCGATTGAAAAAGGTATTGAAACCCTGCGTGCAATGTTGCCGCTGGTAAATGAATGCCAGCGCGAAACTGTACCGGCGAGCGAATTGGTCATTGGTTTGCAGTGCGGCGGTTCTGATGCGCTCTCTGGCGTAACGGCGAATCCGGCGCTGGGTATTGCGGGCGATATTCTCGTGCGTCACGGCGGCACAGTGATTTTGTCAGAGACACCGGAAATTTTTGGTGCGGAACATTTGTTAACGCGCCGCGCGCAATCGCCGGAGATTGCGCAAAAATTATTGGATCGCATTACCTGGTGGGAAGATTACACCGCACGCAACGATTTTGAATTAAACAATAATCCATCGCCGGGTAATAAAGCAGGCGGACTCACTACGATTATTGAAAAATCCCTCGGCGCACAAGCAAAGAGCGGTTCCACGAATTTGACTGATGTATTTTTGTACGGCGAAGACATTACCACCAAAGGTTTTGTGTTTATGGATAGTCCGGGCTATGACCCGGTATCGGCCACCGGCCAAGTTGCTTCGGGCGCACAAATTTTATGTTTTACCACCGGTCGCGGCTCTGCCTTTGGTTGCAAGCCAGCGCCGAGTATTAAATTGGCGACCAACAGTAAAATCTATAACCACATGCAAGAGGATATGGATTTGAACTGCGGCAAAGTGTCCGACGGCGAAATCAGTTTGGAAGAGTCTGGTCAGGAAATTTTTGAAGAGATTCTGGCAGTTGCTTCCGGCAAGCCAACCAAAAGTGAATTGCTCGGCTACGGCGATAATGAATTTATCCCTTGGAAAATTGGTGCGGTGGTTTAACTCTAATCTCGCCGCACCATGGACTTCGTTATTTATTCTGAGACCGTCTGAGGCGTGGATGTCGAAGATGAGCCTACATGGACGTATTTACGGTGTGTCTCAGAATAGGTAACGAAGTTCATAAGCCACACAATTAACGAATATAAAAAGTAATTCGAGGCCAATCAAAGAATTGACCCGTCAAAAAACCTGGTGTGAGTCAGGTCTCTACTAAAAAGAAAGTCACTAGAAAGCAAATTACGGCAAGTTCCATTCATGTTGATGATTACATTAAGGCAATCATTGATGCGGGTTTGTATTGCCAAAAATTTGCCACTATTACAGAGGGCGACAAAAAATGAAAATAGTTATTCCAAAAGAAAGGCGCGCACATGAGCGCCGCGTAGCAGCAACACCTGATACCGTAAAAAAATTAATCGCACTGGGTTTTGATGTTGCCATCGAAAAAGATGCTGGTATCGCCAGCCGAATTTCCAATGAATCCTACCAGGAGGTGGGCGCAACGCTCAGCGATGATCTTGCTGGTCTGTTGGGCTCTGCGGATATCGTTTTAAAAGTTCAGCGCCCCCTCTTGGCAGGTGAAGGCGATGTGAACGAACTGGCGTTGATCAAGCGTGGTGCAGTACTAATTGCAATGCTGTCGCCATATTCTGACCCTGCGGCCATTGCCCAATATGCCGACGCAAACATCACTACTATGACACTCGAATTTGTGCCGCGTATTACCCGCGCGCAATCCATGGATGTTTTAAGTTCACAATCCAACTTGGCCGGTTATCGCGCCGTATTGGAAGCGATAAATGTATATGACCGCGCAATGCCGATGATGATGACGGCTGCTGGCACTATTGCTCCTGCGCGCGTGATGGTACTCGGTGCCGGTGTTGCCGGGTTACAGGCGATCGCAACGGCAAAACGTTTGGGTGCCATTGTGTCTGCAACAGATGTGCGTGCTGCATCCAAAGAGCAAGTCGAGAGTCTTGGCGGAAAATTTGTAATGGTGGAAAGCGAAGAAGTGAAAAACGCTGAAACCGCCGGTGGTTACGCTAAAGAAATGAGCGAAGACTACAAGCGCCGTCAGGCAGAGTTGGTTGCGGAAACTTTAAAGAAACAAGATATAGCCATCTGTACCGCATTAATTCCCGGTCGCAAAGCGCCGATCTTAATTAATGACGATATGGTACACAGCATGCGCCCCGGTTCAGTGATTGTAGATCTCGCTGCTGAGCAAGGTGGCAATTGCACGCTGACCAAACCGGGTGAAGTTGTTGAAGTGAATGGTGTAACTATTATCGGTTTATTTAATATTCCAAGCCGATTATCTGCCGATGCCAGCGCGCTCTACGCCAAAAATGTGTTGAATTTTTTAACTCCGATGATGAATGCCGATAAACAATTCAATGTGAATTGGCAGGATGAAATTATTTCCGCCACGGTGCTCACACGCGACGGCGCCATCGTTCATCCTAATTTCAAACCGGCCAGCGCCGCATAATCGGGAGTTAATTATGGAAGCCAATTTTGTTTCGCAATTATCCATATTTGTCTTGGCCATTTTTGTTGGCTACTACGTTGTGTGGAGTGTAACCCCCGCATTGCATACGCCGCTCATGGCGGTAACCAATGCTATTTCGAGTGTAATTATTGTCGGTGCATTAATTGCCGTTGGCCCTGAAGGTGTGAGCCTGTCCAAAGTGCTCGGCTTTTGCGCCATGGTATTAGCATCGATCAATATTTTTGGTGGCTTTACCGTCACCCATCGCATGCTCGCGATGTATAAGAAGAAAAATAAAGTGGGGGAGAAATAATTATGTCGTCATTCAATGAAAGTTTAACCTCATTTGCCTATTTGGTTGCGGCAGTGCTGTTCATTATGGCGCTGCGCGGTTTGTCATCGCCTGAGTCGTCGCGCAAAGGTAATTTGTTTGGCATGTTGGGTATGTTGATCGCCGTGGTGACTACGGTATTAAGTCCTGCTGTTACTTCATATGGCTGGATTTTATCGGCGTTAGCAATTGGTGCGGTGATTGGTATTTTTATCGCGCGCAAAATCGCGATGACTGCCATGCCGCAATTGGTTGCCGCATTTCATAGTCTCGTTGGTATGGCGGCGGTATTAGTTGCTGGTGCGGCATTTAGTAACCCAGCGGCGTTTGGAATTTTAAATGCAGCGGGCGAGATTTATATCGCTAGCCGAATTGAAATGGGCTTGGGTGTAGTAATCGGTGCGATTACCTTTTCCGGCTCGGTGATTGCATTTACCAAGCTGCAAGGTTTGGTATCAGGCAAACCAATTGTGTTTGGCGGCCAGCATTTTATTAATGCGATTATTGGTGCGGCAATTCTGGGTCTGATCGGTTATTTCTGTGTCGATCAATCACCTTGGGTATTTTGGGGAATGACGGCGCTGGCGTTTGTGATCGGTGTGTTGCTGATTATTCCTATCGGCGGAGCAGATATGCCGGTAGTAGTTTCTATGCTCAATTCCTACTCCGGTTGGGCGGCTGCAGGTATCGGTTTTACGTTGCATAACGATGCATTAATCGTAACTGGTGCGCTCGTTGGCTCATCGGGTGCAATTTTGTCTTACATTATGTGTAAAGGCATGAATCGTTCATTCTTTAATGTGATTCTTGGCGGTTTCGGTGCGGATACATCTGCGGCTGCCGCAGGCGGCGATGAAGAAGAGCGCCCGGTAAAACGCGGCAGCGCGGAAGATGCTGCGTTTATTATGAAAAATGCTGGCTCAGTAATCATTGTTCCCGGTTATGGAATGGCGGTAGCACAGGCGCAACATGCGCTGCGTGAAATGTGCGAGGAATTGAAAAAAGCCGGTGTAAAAATCAGCTATGCGATTCATCCGGTTGCTGGTCGTATGCCGGGACATATGAACGTATTGCTTGCGGAAGCGAATGTTCCATATGACGAAGTATTTGAGCTGGATGATATCAACAATGAATTCCAAACTGCCGATGTCGCTTTTGTCATCGGTGCCAACGATGTAACCAACCCAGCTGCTAAAACAAATCCGCAAAGCCCGATTTTCGGTATGCCGATTTTGGAGGTGGAGCGAGCGCGTACCGTATTGTTTGTTAAGCGCTCAATGGCCTCGGGTTACTCGGGTGTAGAGAACGAACTTTTTTACCGCGATAACACCATGATGTTGTTTGGCGATGCCAAAAAAATGGTGGAAACGATTGTAAAAAATATAGCCTAATGTGTGTTTGTAAATAAAGCTGTGGAGCTTTTATTGGGTGCCTCTTCTTAATTATTAAGAGCAGGCACTCCTTTTTTGCTTCTGTACTATGGATTTAATCAAGCAGATACCTTTATGAAAATTGAACACTTTGCAATTAACGTAAAAGATCCCATTGCGATGGCCGCTTGGTATATCGCACACATGGGTTTAACCATAGTGCGCAAACAAGATGGTGGTGCCAATACGCATTTTCTCGGTGATGAAAGTGGCGATGTAATGTTGGAAATTTACAACAACCCACCTGATCAGGTTCCGGATTACGCCAATATGAATCCGCTGTTGGTACATTTAGCATTTGTGTGTGAAAACCCGGTAGAAAAGCGTGCGGAATTGGAGGCCGTCGGTGCGAGTTTTGCGGAAGAAGTACATATCAAAGATGGTTCGCACTTGGTGATGATGCGCGATCCTTGGGGTTTGGCAATTCAGTTGTGTAAACGCGGCAATAAAATGTTGCGCAGCCAGCAGTAAGGCTATTTTATTATTTTTATGTGTGTTGCGCGGGGGAATCCCGCGCAACAGTAACAAGGCCTATGCGCCAAGTTCTTTATCAAAAATAGCCTTATCAATAATCGCACCGCGGTGGCGAATGATAATGCCTGCGCAGCGAATACCTTGCTTGGCAGAATCCTCGAGCGACTTTTTCATTAAACGCCCTGCCAAATAGCCCGCATTAAAGGTATCGCCTGCCCCGGTAGTATCAATAACGCCTTGTACCGGCGGGACAGGAACGCGAATTTCTTCTTTTGGTGTAATGATGATCGCATCATCAGCACCACGTTTTAAGACTAATTCAGCGAGGTTAAATGATGCATAGCGTTGTTTGCAGCCTTCAATGCTGTCATCGCCCCACAGCAGTTGTTCGTCATCAAGAGTGAGCAATGCGATATCGGTGTATTCCATAATCGACAGCATTGCTTGTTGCGCTTCAAACTTGTCGCGCCATAAGCGCGGGCGATAATTGCTATCGAACGCCACTATCACACCTTGCTGGCGCAATCTATGCAAACTGTTGTACAAAAACTCGCGTGATTTTTCGCCAATAATCGCCAGCGTAATACCACTCAAATAAACGCAATTGCAGTGAACCAGTTTTTGGCAAAGTTGCTCAGCCGCTTCTTGCGATGAAAACAGCTCGCGCGCTGGAGCTTCTTTGCGCCAATAGAAAAATTCGCGCTCACCGTCGGGAGTATTGCGAATGATGTACAAGCCGGGCGAGCGACCCGGTAATTGTTTGATCATGCCGGTGCCAATTTTTTCATTGGCCATGCGCTGCATAATTTGTTCGCTGTAAGGGTCTTCACCTAGTTGCGTAACGTAATCTGTTGTTAAGCCCAAGCGCGCCATATACACCGATGTGTTGTAGGTGTCGCCTGCAAAAGATAAGGCCATTGTTTCACGGCCATTGCTGTCGGCAGTGGGAAATGGAGCCAGCTCCACCATGACTTCGCCAATCGCTGCTATGTGTGCCATTTAAGTAATTCCAAAAGTTATTAAAAGCGGGTATTAGTCATTTTATTTTTGCTGAACAGCTGGTGTTTTTGCAGCAAAAAAATAGAAGCAAAATATAGCACTCTTGCGCCGTTAAAAATAGAAAATTATGAAATGCAAATTCCTTTTTTATTGTCGAATCGTCAGTGTAAATAATGTTATTTATTATTGTTAATAAGATGCCTTAAAGGTCATTTCAGGCTTAGAATAGCCACCTATTCCGGTGTAATTATTTATGTGCCTGTTGTGGCGCAATCAACTTTGTGGATTTATATAATGAATCGTTTAAACAACAATTTAATTGCTGACCTACCTAAAGATATTATCCTGCCAAGCTATGATCGCGCAGCATTAAAGCCGGGCATAGTGCATTTGGGAATAGGCGCATTCCATCGCGCCCATCAGGCGTTTTACACTGAAGCAGTATTGAATCAGTTTGGCGGTAATTGGGGGATTATCGGCAGCAGTTTGCGTTCCGCCAGTGTGCGCGATCAATTGGTGCCGCAAGATTGCCTCTACACTTTGGTAGAGCGCTCAGGTGATGGCGAAAAATTACAACTTATTGGTGCGGTATTGGATACCTTGGTCGGCCCGGAAAACCCGGCGGCGTTAGTAGCGCAAATGGCCGCTAGCAATATTAAAATCGTCTCGCTTACCATTACTGAAAAAGGTTACTGCCACGACCCGGCAAGCGGCAATTTAAACCTCTCTCACCCCGATATTATTCACGACCTTGAACATCTTGATGCACCGGTTTCTGCAATTGGTTTTCTCGTCGCCGCATTAAAACAACGTTTTGATAACCAACAAAAAGCATTCACCTTGCTTAGCTGCGATAACTTGCCGAATAACGGTGAAGTATTGGAAAAAGTCGTCACCCAATTTGCAGCAAAAATTTCTCCCGAATTTTCCGCATGGATCAAAACAAACGCCACCTTCCCTTGCACCATGATTGACCGCATAGTGCCCGCCACTACCGAAGAAGATCGCCGCGATATAGAGGCGCGTTTGGGCGTGCGCGACGAAGGCATGGTGGTGTGCGAGCCTTTCACCCAATGGGTAGTCGAAGATAAGTTTGCCGATGGTCGCCCCGAGTGGGACAAAGTAGGCGTGTTGCTGGTTGACGATGTTCGTGTATTTGAAAAAATTAAATTGCGTTTATTAAATGGTGTTCACTCCACCATGGCCTACACCGGTTATCTCTCTGGCTTCCAATACATCAGCGAAGTGATGGAGCAAGCGGCGTTTGTTAACTTAGTAAAAACCTACATGGCGCGCGAAGCAGGTGAAACCGTTGTCGCACCGGCTGGTTTTGATATCGAAGCCTACAAACAACAATTGCGTGAGCGTTTTTCCAATAAAGCCTTGAAGCACCGCACCTGGCAAATCGCGATGGACGGCTCACAAAAATTGCCGCAACGGTTATTGGAAACCCTGCGCGAACAATTAGCGGGCAATGGCCATATCGATATTTTATGTTTGGGCATCGCTGCCTGGATTCGCTATGTTTCAGGTGTCGATGAAAAAGGTGCAGTAATTGAAGTCTCTGATCCACTAGTGAAAGAGTTGCGTGCGGCGTGCGATGCTAATCAAGGTAATCCTGCCGGTATGGTAAAAGCAGTAGTCGGTATCCAAAAAGTATTTGGTGCTGATTTAATCAATGAATCCCGCTTTGTTGACACCACCACTCAGTGGCTCGAACGGTTTTACGCCAAAGGTGTATTAGCGTCAGTGCAGGATGCATTTAAATAGTTTTTTCTCCCGTTGCATTCCCTCGCCTTGCGTGGGAATGCTTGCGTTAAAATCCTCCCTGATTATCGCGTTGGTAGAGGAAAATTAATGATTAATTATTCACGCTACAAATTTGCTTTTCTTATCTTTATTACATCTATTGTCTCCAGTTGTGCAACGGCACCAAAAAATAATTACGCTGCCGTAGTCGATCCGTCTGCAAAAGTTACCGCAGGTAGTTTCATCACGATTCAATCCGCGCTCGATGCTGCTCCCGCTCAATCGGCAACGCCATACAAAATCTTTATCGCTGCGGGCGACTACTATGAAAAAATTACTATCACCAAAGCTAATATCCAGTTAATTGGCGAAAGTGAAAAAATCACACGTATTTATTACGATGCCTACGCTGGAAAAACTTACGCAGAAGGAAAAACCTGGGGCACACCCGGCTCGGCAACATTAACTGTGCGCGCGACAGATATTCAGCTGCATCGCCTCACTATTGAAAACACTTTTGATTTTTTAACCAATGATGCACTTGCAAATGACGATGTAAAGCGCCTTGCTAATAGCCAGGCCGTTGCATTATTTTTAGATGCGGGTAGCGACAGGGTGTTAGTGCGGAATACCCGCTTGCTCGGCTATCAAGACACTTTATTTGTTAACGCCGGTCGCAGTTGGTTCGATAAAACATTTATCGCAGGTAATGTTGATTATATTTTTGGCAAAGGCAATGCACTATTTACTGACTCCGAAATTCATACACTTGGGCGCGGCAAGCCCAATGATCCTCACGGTTATCTTGTCGCACCTTCAACACAAATTACCGATGAGTTTGGTTTAACCTTTATCGATTGCAAACTAACCCGCGCTGACTCAGTGCCGGATTATTCTGTCCCACTTGGCCGCCCCTGGCACCCCACCACTCAATTTTCCGATGGCCGCTACGCTGACCCGAATGCAATTGGCAAAGCCGTATTTATTAATTCCTGGATGGATTCACATATCACTCTCGATGGTTGGTATTCCATGAATGGAACCGCCAAAGACGGAACCAAAACTCCTTTCTTGCCGAAAGATGCACGCTTTTTTGAATTTAATAGCAGTGGCCCCGGTGCAATGATCAATACTAAGCGCCGTCAATTAGCGGATGAAGAAGAAAAAAATTATAAGCGTGAAAAAATATTGGGTGATTGGCGGACGGAGTAACTAATAAAAAAGACCCCACCATAAAATGGCGGGGTCAAGACTTCCTGTCAACGCGGGGCTGGGGGATGGCTATGGTCGCCCCTTATTGGTTTAGGAATTTATTCATCGCGCAGCACTTCGGCCGGGCGCAAATGGCCAATGCTCAATGAGTGAATGGTGACAGTAAGCCACACGGCTAATAATGAAATCACTAATGCGGCTGCGCAAAATGCTGGCAGCCATAACACCAATGAAAAATGCTGATGGAAATTATCTAACCAGCTGCCTACTGCGTAAATTGCAATCGGCCAGGCAATCATATTTGCAAGTACAGCAATCAGGGAGAAATCACGGTTTAACAGCTGAATAATTTGCCATTGTTTCGCCCCATGTAATTTACGCAGAGCAATTTCGCGTGCGCGTTTTTGCGTATTGAGTGCAGTGATCCCATAAATTCCCAAAAGCCCAATCATTAGCGCCACTAGCGCAAACCCTGACATAAATAATTGCAGCCGCTGTTCATTGCGATAGCGATCAGCAAGGGAGTTGGCAAATAGCCAGTGGTGCGGTGGTGTGCCTGCCGCGTTAGTCCAGAGGGATTTAATACTTTCAATTTCTTGCGGGCTCAGTTCATGATCAAAATTCATCGCGAATGGCATACCACCCACGCCAATAGAATTGAGTGTCATATACATGCAATCCAAGGGAGCTTTTTTGTGGTCGCCTATATGGACGTTCTCAATGACACCAATAATCTTTGCTGAAGGTCCGTGAGGCCTTCCTGGTTGTTTGAATACGTCAATGGTTTGGCCTAGCGCTTCTTGCGGCGATGAAAATCCCAGCGCTGCAATTGTTGCACGGCAGAGGATGGCGTCCATTGGGTCGTTCTGGTCCCTTGAGAAAGGTTTGTTCAAACTCGTGTTAATGTTTTCTTTTGTTCCGGCGATTAAGGCAATGCCATAGGTTTCAAAATAATCCGCATCAATTACCCAATCATAAATAACCTTTTTTTCACGCAGCTCGTCATTCACCATGGAGCTGATATCCATCGTATGTTCATTGCGTCCGGGAATATCGCCCATAGGCGATGCTGCCGCAATAAAGCCGGGCATCTTGGCTAATTCTTGCTTAATGGGTTCGCGCTGAATTTTGCCGAGACTGGTGCTGCCCTGCCCGATAACCATAACAATTCCCTCCGTTTTATAACCCGGCTGATATTGATTGATCAATTTGAGTTGGCCGTGAATAGCCGCAAGGCCAATCACCAGGGACACTAACGCAATAAATTGCACCAGTAGCAATACCTTGCGCGTAATAATGGATGCAGGGGTTTCGGTTGAGCGATTCGCACGCAGAATAATAGCCGGATTCATTCTGGAAAAATAAATGGCGGGATAGCAGGCAATTAGTAGCGATACCAACAGCACCATGGCAGCGCAGATAAGTGCCAATACGGGGCTCACGAAAATTCCATCCACTAGTGGAAACTGCAACAGTCCAGCCAAATGAGGCAGAAATAGTTCGCAAATAATCAGCGCCAACAAAAATGCTGCAGCGACATACACTAAATTTTCCAGCCAGTACTGCGCCACTAACTGCACAATACCCGCGCCCTGCATACGCCTCAGTGCAACTTCTTTTTGCCGTGCGACATATCCAGCCAACCCAAGGCTAATAAAATTTCCAATAGCGACGATCAAAATGACTACTCCAAGTAATGATAGGATCACTACGCGTGTGCGGTTGCCATCACTTGTCTTGTCGTTCATGTGCCGGTCAGCAATCGGCATTAGGGAATACTTAACACGTCTATATTTATTTTCTTCTTCATCGGTAGATAGACTGAGCTCACCCGCTTTATTCAGTAGGGTCTCTATATCGCTTTTAGCGATGCCTATTTTCGCTTTTATATAAGTGTCGCGTATATAAGACGCTTCATCAGCTTGAATAGGTGGATATAGCAAGCGGGGAAAAAAGATAGATGGCTGAATATGGCTGCGTGAGTTATCTATAGCGACTACCGCAATAATGCGCACCTGCTGCAATGCCGGTCGCTCACCTGAATGCTGTTGTGCCACTGTTGGTATAAGGCGGAATTGCAGTACTTTCCCCAAAGGATTGTCTTGGCCAAAAATCTGCTCTGCAATAGTCTGGCTAATAACGGCAACATCGGGATGCTGGGAAAAAGTGCTGATGTCACCGGCCAATACCTCTGGTTGGAAAATAGTTAAAAAATCAGGGTCAATTTGAGTAATGGGCATCGGCTTTGGCAGCGGTAAGGATTGATTAGTGTCAATCAAACTGACTTCAGTATTGCTGCTTTCAACTTTTGTCATCCAGATCTGATCATTTAGGCTGGCGCGCAATTGCGGATAATGAATCTCGTTAATTCCATCCATTACATCCTGCCGGCTGCCAATTCGGGATTCGCTGCGCACTAAATAAATTTGGTCTGCATCCTGCCAAAATGAATCCCAGGTTAACTCACTGTAGTTAACAATAATCACCGTCAGCACTGCGGCCAAGCCTAAACCCAGCCCAATAATTTTTATTGCGCTGTTGATTTTATTCTTCACCAAATTGCGCAACGCAATAATTAAATAATGTTTAAACATAACCCATCCTTATTATTCAGCTTATCAAGCGGCAGCCAATTGAGTCTGCGCTACAATTTTTCCGTCAAATAAATTGATGCGGCGCTGGGCGTAGCTGGCGTGTTCGTTGGAATGAGTGACTATCACGACTGTTGCCCCCTCTTGATTGAGGGTTTTGAGCAAGCGCATCACTTCCTGGCCGTGTACTGAGTCCAGATTCCCGGTAGGTTCGTCGGCAAGAATTAATTTGGGGTTTGCAACCAATGCGCGCGCGACAGCAACGCGCTGTTGCTGGCCGCCGGAGAGTTGACTTGGCATGTGTTGCGCGCGGTGGCCGATTTCCATTTTTTCGATAACCGCTTGCACACGTGCGCGGCGTTCGGCAGCGGGGATTTTATGATAGAGCAGCGCCAGTTCGATATTCTCAAACACACTGAGCTCATCAATCAGATTAAAGCTCTGGAAAATAAAACCTATATTGTGTTTACGTAATTCACTTAATTTTGACTCAGTGTGACGGGCGATATTATCGCCATTAAAAAAATAATCGCCCTGATCCGGGTTGTCTAACATACCCAAAATATTTAGCAGCGTAGATTTTCCGCAACCTGAAGGTCCCATAATGGCAACAAATTCGCCTTGTTTAATCTCCAGGCTGATATTGCCCAGTGCTTTGGTTTCTACCGCTTCAGTGCGGAATATCTTGTCGATATTGGTAAGGCGGATCATCTTCTTCTCCTTGCTGTTTTTATGGTTAGTGGCTAGTGAATCTTCAGGTAATCGATATCGTTATAGGTAGTGTAGGGGCTGACAACGACTTGCTCATTGATATCCAGACCTGCAAGTACTTCGATAAATTGGCTGTTGCGCCGCCCCAGCTTTATATCGCGCCGCTGTGCACGTCTGCCATCGGCAGAGACGACAAAAATCCAATGTCCGCCTGTATCCTGAAAAAAGGAATTATTGGGAATTAATTGCGCTGGTTCATTTGCACCCATTTGTAAACGTAGCTGCAAGGTTTGACCACGGCTGATATTCGCAGGCTGCTCGCCGGTAAACACCAAATCAACACGGAACTGACCGTCAATGACCTGTGGGTATATTTTTTTAATGCGCAATGGAAATTCCAGTTGCGCAATTTTTGCCAGAGCAGTTTGATCAACCCGGATACGATTCATATAAAACTCGTCCACCTGGGCCATTAGTTTAAAATGATCCGGATCATCAATTTGGCCAAAACGTTCTCCGGGCATCAACGACTGCCCCGGCTCCAGATTAAATGCTGTCAGGCGGCCAGCAATAGGTGCCTTCACATTAAGGCTCGCTAAATTGGTACGCGCAAAGGTTAGGTTGTTATTGAGCGACGTGACTGAATCGCGCAGCTGTTTCATTTGCGCTGCTTGCAGTGCTTGATCAACTTCGCGCGCCTCGCGGATTAATTGCTGGCGTTTTTTTAAATAGACCAGATTATCTTCGGCTTCTTTCAATTCTGCTGCGGAAATTAATTGGGGCTTGATTAGCGGGCGCATCCGCTCCAATCGTTGACTCTCAATTGTTATTTGATGATTCAAATCATTCAAGTTACGTTTATGCTCAAGGTCATTGCGCGCAAGATTTAATTCCTGGGTCTGCAATAAATTAATTTGTTCACTCACCTGAGCTTCGCGGGTGATAGATTCCAATTGCAGGCGGGTATTGGATATATCCACTATCGCCGCCCCCACTTCAATAGTGGCCCCATCTTCCAAGTGGATTTTTTCTACGCGCCCACCTTCAATCGCATCGAGGTAAAGCGTGCGCAAGGGCATTACCTCGCCGCGCAGTGGAATAACATCTTCAAAAATTCCCTGCTGAACCGACGCGATGACCAAGTCATTTTTATTCACACGCAGTGTGCGTTCGTTGCTTGGCGCCGCCATCACCCAGAGTGCGGCAAGCGCAATAACTAATATGAGTGCGCTGATTGTTGTGCGCCATTTCTGCCAAAAATTTATTTGTCTGGGCTTATCCATTGTCATCAGGGATTTTTTATCCGCTTGTGTTATTCGCTTTATTTGTTGGTGCTTGATTAAAAAATACCAGCCTATCAAAGGCTTATCATTCTGAGCGGCTTATCAATTGAGCTACCTTGATACTTATATCGCAACAGCTATGCCATTTAATAAAAATCATTATTTTCAATAGGTTAGATGTTTTTGGTTAGATAAGTTATATCTAGGTGTGTTCGATTTCGAACGCTTGTTGTTCGTAATCGGACGACATAAACTGCAGCCCAATTGACTTGAAAACAATAACGCAGGGACATTTCTCATGACTGCAACTGCTGGACATTTATTAGTACTCGATGACGACGAGGATATTTTGTTGTCGGCGCGCCTGTTACTCAAACGTCAGATCAAAACCCTGAGCTGTTTAAGCAGTGTGACTGAGCTACCGGGATTTTTAGCGCATCACCCGGTGGATGTGGTGTTGTTGGATATGAATTTTACGCTCGGTGATAATTCTGGCCGCGACGGCTTTGAATGGCTCGCTTATTTGCAAATGCATTACCCTCAGATTGTGGTGGTGGTGATGACGGCTTATGCCGGTGTTGAATTGGCGGTGAATGCAATTAAAGCGGGTGCGACGGATTTTGTAATCAAACCCTGGAGCAATGAAAAATTAATTGCCACTCTGCACAGTGCTTTGGCCTTGGCACAGGCGCGTAATAACAATCATTTGTTGCAGAGTGAAAATGTTGCGTTGCGCAGTTCGTTACAGCATGTGTCACAGCTACAAAAGCCTGCATGTTTTATTGGCGAGACCAACTGCATGCGCGAGTTGCTACGCAAGCTGAGTCTCTGCGCACCTACCGAAGCCAATATATTAATTTTGGGAGAAAATGGCTCCGGAAAAGAATTACTTGCACGCGAAATTCACGCGCGCTCCAAACGCTCCGACAATATTTTTATGGCGATTGACATGGGTGCGATTCCGGAAAATTTATTTGAAGCGGAATTGTTTGGCTATAAAAAAGGGGCGTTCACCGGTGCCAATGAAAATCGCATGGGGAAATTGGTTGCCGCAAATGGTGGAACTTTATTCCTCGACGAAATCGCCAACCTTGCGCTGCATCTACAAGTAAAGTTATTGCGTGTGCTTGAACAGCGTCAGGTAACACCGGTGGGTGATGAAAAACCCGTTACTTTAAATGTGCGTGTTATTGCTGCGACTAATGCCAGCTACCCGTATTTAACGGACGAGCGACAATTTCGTCAGGATTTATTATATCGCTTGAATACGGTAGAGCTTACTCTGCCGCCGCTGCGCGAACGCAAAGACGATATTCCGTTGTTGGCTGATTATTTTCTCAGTATTTACGCACAAAAATATCAGCGTAAAAAGCCATTACTTAGCCACAAGGCACTTGCCGCGCTGCAGGAATATGCATGGCCGGGAAATGTGCGTGCATTAAATCATGCTATTGAGCGTGCGCTGGTCTTGAGTGATAAAGATGTATTGCAGAGAGAGGATTTTGCACTTGCTCCAGTGATTGCAGATCTTCAATCTGATGCAGCACAAGCAAACAGTTTGAACTTAGAAATATTGGAACGCAATGCAGTTGAACAGGCGCTAAAAAAACATGCGGGCAATATTTCACAAGCGGCGCGGGAATTGGGCTTAACGCGCATGGCGCTCTATCGCAGGATGGAAAAACATGATCTCTAACGCAGTGTTAACCATCAGGTCAGGATTAACCGATTTCCGTATCAATATTCTGCTGCGGTTAGTATTAATTCTCTGCACCATGTTGCTGTTGGTTGTCGTTTATCAGGCTGAGCAGCGCCTGATATTCAGTATGGCTGGAATAGGTATTTTATTATCGATTCAGATTTATTTACTTTTCAGCTATATGCAATCAACCCAGCGAGAAATGGAAAGTTTTTTTGAAGCTGTGCGCCATGAAGACGGCGCGCGTCGAATCAATACCCGTTTTAAGCAAAGTCAAAATCTGAAAGCTCAGTGGGAGGAAATACAAACACAATTGCAGCAGTTGCGGCAGAAGAATGAGGAGCTGGTGCGCTATTACAGTTTACTGTTGGAGAAAGTACCTGTTGCACTGGTGGTCGTTGAAGATGAAAAAATCGAACTGATTAATTTGGCCGCACAGCAGTTGTTTAAACGCAGCTATCTGAAGGCAGTCGATCAATTACAGTGTTACGGTGAGCAGTTAGCGTTGGATATCCAACAAATAACGGCAGGCGAACAGCGCAGCTCCCACCTGCTGAGTGATCAAGTGACCATTGCAGTTGCACTTTCGGCCGCAACGATTCAATTACACGGTGGCAGCAAAAAGGTAATTAGTATTCAGCCCATTCAACGGGAGCTGGATAAACAGGAAATTCTTGCATGGCAAAATTTAGTGCAGGTATTTACCCACGAAATTATGAACTCGATGACGCCGGTGGCATCGCTGAGTAAAACCGCAAATGAATTATTGTTGACACAATTAGATAGCCATGGGAGTGTCGATGAGTCTTTGCAGGATGCGCAGCAAGCCATCCACACAGTAGCGCGCCGCGCCGAACATTTAATGCAATTTGTACAGGCCTACCGACGTATTGCCAATCCACCGCAACTGCAGTGCGTGGATATTGCGATACAAGATTTACTGGAAAATGTGTGCCGTTTGTTTCAAGTGCAGGCGAACGAGCAGGGAATTACATTAGAGTGCGCAACGATTCCTGCGCATCTCAGATTGCATGCTGATCCCGCACAACTGGAGCAGGCTTTAATTAATCTGATAAAAAACTCGGCTGAAGCATTGACCGGAAAAACAAATGGTCACATTTATATGAAGGCTCACATTAGCCATAGTGGCAATGTATTAATCGATGTGATCGATAACGGAGTGGGAATTTCAACGGATAAATTGGAACAAATTTTTGTGCCTTTTTACACATCAAAACGCGATGGAACTGGTGTTGGTTTGTTTTTGGTGAAACAGATTATGCAGGCGCATCGAGGGTCTGTTTGTGCGTTGCAGGGTGAGAATGGTGGAAGCGTTTTACGGTTGATGTTTTGATCGAACCCCAGTGTTGGGGGTTCGTTCCTCAGCCTGCGCGGCTCGCCTTAACCTACGGGTGCAAATAACCTAAACACTTGTCCACTTCATTTGCCGAGCCTAAAATAACCGCAACGCGTTCGTGTAATTGTTGCGGTTGAATATCCAAAATTCGCTGCTGTTCACTCCAGGCTTTTCCGCCTGCATTTTCAATTAACATGGCCATAGGATTGGCCTCGTAGAGTAAACGCAATTTTGCCGGTTGTTTTGCATTGCGATTATCGGATGGGTATAAAAATATTCCACCGCGTGTGAGTACACGATGCACATCGCCAACCATAGCGGCGTTCCAACGCATGTTATAGCGCTTTTGGCGTGGGCCGGTTTCACCCAGTGTTAAATCGCGAATATAGCAGCGCATGTCTTCACTCCAGAAGCGCATGTTGCTCATGTTGATGGCGAATTCTTGCGTGTCTTGCGCGACATGAATGTTATCGGCGGTCAACAAAAAATTACCTTGAGTTGAATCCAGTGTAAAACAGCGTGTACCTTTGCCGGTGGTAATGGCGAGCAGGGTTGATGGCCCGTAGAGCACGTAACCAGCGCAGACTTGCTGTGTGCCCTGCTGATGAAATTGCAATTCACTGTGATGTGGAATTAAATCGAGTACGCGATAAATACTGAAGATGGTTCCAATCTGGCCGTTGATGTCGATGTTGGATGAACCATCGAGCGGATCAAACGCCACCACATATTTTCCGGCAGAATTTGCTGCAACGACGGTGTCCTCTTCTTCTGAGGCAAGTGCCGCTACTGGCGCGCAAGCCAGTAGCAAATCTTTCAGGAGTTGATTGGAAATAATATCCAAATGCTTTTGTGTTTCACCTTGGATATTTTCATCTTGCGTGGAGCCGAGTACGCCCGCGAGCGCACCTTGGCGCACGCGGAAAGCAATTTCTTTGCTCGCATCGATAATCGTTTCAATTACCTGGATTAAATCAGACGCAACTTCATCGCTGCGCAACACACTGAGTAAATTTTTCATGCAATTACCTGTAGCAGTTTTTCTATTTGTCTTAGACGTAGCGATTAAGGCAATTTAAATCGGCAAAGGATTGTTCCAAACGCTTCACCATCAGTTCTTCACTTTGGCGCAACCAAACGCGCGGGTCATAATATTTTTTGTTGGGTTTGTCGTCGCCATCGGGGTTGCCGATTTGACCTTGCAAATAGCCCTCGTGCGCTTTGTAGTATTCCAGAGTGCCTTCCCAAAATGCCCATTGGGTATCGGTGTCGATATTCATTTTGACTACGCCGTAATGAATGGCTTGGGCGATGTCTTTTGCCTCGGAGCCTGAGCCGCCGTGGAAAACAAAATCCAAACTATTGTGCGGCACGCCGAATTTTTCACTCACGAAGGTTTGCGAGTTGCGCAAAATTTCAGGTGTCAGTTTTACATTACCGGGTTTGTATACGCCGTGCACATTGCCAAAGGACGCCGCTATAGTGAACCGGGGGCTGATGGGGCGCAATTTTTCATAAGCGTAGGCAACGTCTTGTGGTTGGGTGTAGAGCGCCGAATTATCCAGATGGCTGTTGTCCACACCATCCTCTTCTCCGCCAGTGCAACCTAATTCAATTTCCAGCGTGATGCCGAGCTTGTGCATGCGCGCTAAATAGGCGGCGGAAATTTCGATATTTTCCTGTAGCGATTCTTCCGATAAATCAATCATGTGTGAACTGAACAGCGGCGCGCCGGTTTGCGCAAAATGTTTTTCACTTGCGGTGAGCAAACCATCGATCCAAGGCAATAATTTTTTGGCGGCGTGATCGGTGTGCAAAATAACGGGTACGCCATAAGCTTCGGCTACAGTGTGAACATAATGTGCAGCGGCGATGGAACCTAAAACGGAACTGCCCTGACCTTCCAGCTTGATGCTTTTACCCAGGAAAAATGCTGAGCCGCCTTGCGACAATTGCACAATTACCGGCGAGTTTACTTTGCGCGCGGCTTCGAGCGTGGCGTTAATGGTGTTGGTGTTGGCAGCATTCACTGCAGGGTAGGCAAAGCCACCCGCTTTGGCGGCATTGAATAAGGTTTTTACGGCATCGCCGGTGGCAACGCCGGGGGCAACAAGGTTAGCGAGACTGTTCATCATCAAATCCTGAGCTGTGGTTGATTTTTTTGTGATGACCGAGTTATTCGCCGATTAATTTTTTTGTTTTTCTTTTTATGTCGAATATAAATTTATTTGCACATCTTTAACGCGTTGGGGCGCCGCTTGCCGCGCACAAATTACCTAATCATCCTGTGCAACAAATTCCGATGCTTGCTCACAAATTGCAACAAAGTGTCCTGGGTCTAAGCTGGCACCGCCGACGAGCAAGCCGTCGATATCGGTTTGCTGTAATAAATCGCGCGCGTTGCTTTTGGTCACGCTGCCGCCGTAAAGAATTCGCACACGGTTTGCGGTGGCTGCATCAAAAATTCGCGTGAGTTCGGCGCGAATAAATTGATGCACTTGTTGTGCTATTGCCGGTGTTGCTGCAAGGCCGGTGCCAATTGCCCACACGGGTTCATAGGCCACGCACAAATCTTTACCGGTAAGGTCAATGCCTGCCAAGCCGCCTTGCAATTGTTCAAATAAAACTTCCTCGGTGATATTGGCTTCGCGCTGCTGTTGATTTTCACCGACACAGAGCACTGGCAGCAAATCGTGGTTCAAGGCGGTGCGCACTTTGATCTGGCAGCCCTCGTTATTTTCCGCAAACATCGCACGGCGTTCCGAGTGGCCGATTAAACAAATCGAGCAGCCTGCTTGCTTGAGCATTTGTGCTGACGTCTCTCCGGTGTATGCGCCGGATTCGTAGCGGCTCACATTCTGGCTGCCAATTTGCAGATCAGAATATTGCAGGAAAGTCAGCATATCGCGCATGTACAAATAGGGTGGGCAGATGGCAATTTGCGCCGCAAAGTGTTTGCCGATAAATGAGGCTACTGAGGTGCAGATTAGATCCAGGCCGCCGTTGAGCTTCCAGTTGGCGATCACTATGGGTTTACGTTGCTTCATGAAATCTACTCAAAAGATGCTCTGCACAAAAAGAGCGGCAGCAAAAATAGGGTTGAAGTTGGCAAGCGAACTTCCAGATGAAAATGCTACACAGCGGAATGAAATCGAGCAATAGTCGGTTGGATTTATTTTGCTTTAAATTGCCTTTTTTTAGAAATTAAATCCTAAATTATCGTGAAAAACATGTGTAAACGTTTCATTTTGGCATGACCACAAAATGTAATCGTTTACATTTTGTGGTCATTTAACCGGTTATTTGAGGCGCTGCTTTACGGCGAACAGGCTCACATTTGGGCGATATATTTGGACAGGGTTTCAAATTTTTCGGCGTCGTTATCAACAAAGCGGATAACGATTTTTACCACGCCCGTATCCGCGCGGTTTTCTCCCGCTTGAATACTGTGTACATAGCCGTTGACGCGGGCGAGGCTACTGCCGTCGCCGGTTTCGATATCGACCACCACTTGCTCGAAAATAGTGGGCAAATCGTCTGCCCGCTGCATCACACAGCTCAGCATTTGCAGTGACATTTCGCGAATCACGCAGGCAAAGGTGCGATTGTTAGCAAAGCGCAGTTGCGCTTTGCCTTTGGCGGTTTTGGTGGAATCGACGGCTTTGATGACCGATTTTGCACCCAGTGCGCCAGCGCTGTTGTTGGCGAAAGGATTGATCGGTTTGGGTGAAGAGGGTTTAGCCGCTGCACCGCCGCCTCCGGTCAGTACATCTACCGAGGCATAGGCAATGCCTTGCGTAGTTGCTGTGCGTGCAGCGGGTATGGGCGTTTTGCCTGCGAGCTGTAATTGTTTAAACACTTTTTTGAGCAGCTCTTCGGCAGAAAAAGGTTTGGTTAGATAATCCGATACGCCGAGTTCAATGGCTTTGACGATATGATTGCGGTCACCACGGCTGGAGATCATGACAAAAGGTGTCGCGCCGCCATTGGGCATGGCACGCACAGCGGTGAGCAGTTCGGCGCCGGTCATATTGGGCATTTCCCAATCCGACAAAATCAAATCAACCGATTGGCCTTTGAGTTGCGCTAACGCGCGTGCGCCGTCGGGCGCGTCAAACACTTCTACACCGGGAATTTTGTCGCGCAGTTGTTTTTTAATCATGTCGCGAATAAACGTGGCATCGTCCACCACCAAAATACGAATGCTCATGGGCCATCCCTCTCACAAATATCCTTTCAGCCTAGCCCAGCTTTGGCAATTTGCGCGCATGCCTCAATGGGTGGCGCTATGCCGACTATTTTTATGCGTAACTACTTTACTTTGGATAAAGGTGGTATTACATTGATATCTAAATGATATCAATAATACATTCAGGTAAATCCAAAGGAGAAAGTCATGGTTCATGAAACTGAAGCGCGCAGCGGGTCAGGTTATTTGCTATTAGTCGTTTTATTGGTACTGCAAATCGCTAGTGTCGCGGGTGCGGTGTTTATGCCCGGTGCGATAAAAGCGATTGCGATTCTGGCCGCCGTTATTATTTTTATCTGTTGGTTCGGGTTTTATATGGTGCAACCCAATCAGGGAAAAGTGCTGCAATTGTTCGGGCAATACGCGGGTACCGACCGCAATAACGGCCTGCGCTGGGCCAATCCGCTGTACAGCAAAAAATCGGTCAGCTTGCGGGTGCGCAATTTTGAGTCCGGGCGTTTGAAAGTGAACGATTCCAACGGTAACCCGATCGAGATAGCAGCGGTCATAGTCTGGCGCGTAGTGGATACCGCCGAAGCGGTATTTGAGGTGGATGATTACGAAAATTACGTCACTATCCAGAGCGAAGCGGCACTGCGCAATTTGGCGACCAGCTATCCTTACGAGCACGATATCGACGACGAGCGTTTGTCGCTGCGTAGCGACTCCAATGCCATCGCCCTGAAATTAAAAAGTGAGGTGCAGGATCGCTTGCAAAAAGCCGGGGTGGATGTGCTTGAGGCGCGCTTGAGCCACTTGGCTTATTCGCCCGAAATTGCGCAAGCCATGTTGCAGCGGCAACAGGCAAGTGCAGTACTGGCTGCGCGCAAAATTATTGTGCAGGGCGCTGTGGGCATGGTGGCCGATGCATTGGAGCAATTAAAAGTGCAGGGGGTAGTGGAATTGGATGGCGAGCGCAAAGCCGCAATGGTGAGCAATTTATTAATTGTGCTCTGCGGCGACCAAGTAAAACCGGTGATCAACACAGGCACACTTTACTCATAATAAAGGTGGTAGCGCGTGACTAAAAAATCTTTTCCGCTGCGCATCAATGAACAGGTTATCGCCGCTTTGCAACGCTGGGCGGATGACGACCTGCGCAGCCTGAATGCGCAAATTGAATTTGTCTTGCGCGATGCGCTGGTCAAAAGCGGGCGCGTGAAATTAATCCAAAAAGTTGTCACCGACCTTGAACCAATCGAGAGTGAACAACTTGATAGCGACAATATTAATGAAGAAGGAGATAAATAATGCGCTGGGAATACAAAACACTTTCATTTAAAAAACGCAGTTTTTTGTCGGGCGCAATTGATGCTGAATCACTCAATCAACAATTGGACGCATTGGGGCGCGACGGCTGGGAATTGGTAAGTGTTTGCCCTAATTCTTTTATGGGTGCACCAAGCGGCGTTGTCGCGGTACTCAAACGACAAAAATAATGGATTGGACCAAGAGCAGGCACATCAAGCCTGCTCTTCCCTTTTCCGTGTGCAACTTTTCCCTCAGCTTTCTTCTCTTAACTCTTCCCGCAGGAAGACCCACTCTTTCGGCGATGACATGCGCTCGTCGTAGCGATAGCCCGCTGTATCAAACGCTTTAATCTGTTCTGCTTTTTTCAGCTTATTCTGGATGATGTACGCACTCATCATGCCGCGCGCTTTTTTGGCGAAAAAGCTGATGATTTTGTACTGGCCGTTTTTGCAATCTTTAAACACCGGCGTAATCACTTCGGCGTGCAGTTTTTTGGTATTCACCGCGCTCCAATATTCGTTGGAGGCGAGATTGACCAGCACTCGCTCTTTCTGCGTATCCAACTCCTGATTGAGTTGGTCGGTGATGATATCGCCCCAAAAGTGATACAGGTTTTTGCCGCGCGCATTGGCGAAGCTGGTGCCCATCTCTAACCGGTAAGGCTGGATTAAATCGAGCGGGCGCAGCAAGCCATACAAACCCGAGAGGATGCGCAGATGTTGTTGCGCAAAGGTGAAATTGGCTTTGGTGAATTTCTCTGCGTCCATGCCGGTATAAACATCGCCCTTGAACGCCAGCAGCGCTTGTTTAGCGTTGTGTGGGGTAAAGGGGGTTTGCCATTCCAGAAAACGCTGCGCATTCAGCTCGCCCAGCTTTTCGCTAATACTCATCAAGTGGGAGACTTGCGGCGGCGTGAGCTGGCGCAAATCCTTAATCAGCTCTTGCGAGTGATTAAGAAATTGCGGCTGCGTAAAGTCGGCGATTTTGGGTGGAGTGGCAAAATCCAGGGTTTTCGCAGGGGATATCAGGTGCAACATAAATAGGGTTCAGCGCCGCAAGTAAGAGAAACAGGATTATTCGGGTTTCAAAATATCCAGCCACCAGTTGAGCGGGGTTTCGCCGTCGGTGGGGTCGTAGACGTTGCCGTACATCCAGGCACTTTGTCCGTCACGGCCGACAAATTCGTTGAGTATGTTCTCAATCGCACTGAAGCCGCAGCTGACATGGATAGAATAAACCAGCATACGCGGTGTTTCGCGATCCAGTTCGCCGCCGAGTTTTTCCAATTCAGCGGTGAGCACATCGCCCAGAGCTTGAATGTCATTGCGGCTAAACACGCGCAGGCTCAGGTTGCCGCTGCGTTGGATCAGATCAAACTCGCGTGTCTCGGCAAGCATTTTGACTACATCGCCACTGGCCAAACCTTTAGCAAAGGCGGGTGATTGCACCAGTTGGAAGTTGCCATCCTCCAGTTCGCGCACATGGAGTTGTTCAACAATCGGCTTGCCATCGGCGCCGGTACCGGCAAAAAGTTCGATCACTTGCAGGGATTTCATCGGAAAACGTTCACCTTGTATTAAAAATCGTGTGTTAAAAAAGTTGTGGCATTATACCCGCCTCTGTCTCAAGGAGTCCTACTATGAAAGTCGTTTCCCAAATTCTCGCCCTCAGCGTTATTGCATGGTCGCTGACCGGCTGTGTGGTTAATCCCGTGACCGGCAAAAGCCAGGTCTCACTGATGTCACCGGAGCAAGAAATCGCCTCTGGTGCGCAAAATTATGTGCCTGCCCAGCAATCGCAAGGCGGCCAGTATGTGGTTGATCCGGGGCTCACCACCTATGTGCAGAAGGTGGGCAAAAAGCTGGCAGCGGTAAGTGATCGCCCCGACCTGCCTTACGAGTTTGTGGTGCTCAACAATGATGTGCCCAACGCCTGGGCGATGCCCGGTGGCAAACTCGCGATCAACCGCGGTTTGTTGGTTTATCTGGAAGATGAAGCTCAGCTCGCGGCAGTAATGGGACACGAAATTGTGCATGCTGCGGCGCGTCACGGTGCCCAGCAGCAAACCCAAAACGTATTGATGGGCGCCGGAGTGTTGATTGCCGGTGTGGCGATTGCCGAGAAAAAACCGGAATACGGTGCATTGGGGGTGGGTGCACTGGCAGTTGGATCGCAGGCATGGCAGGCGAAATACGGCCGTGACCACGAATTGCAATCCGATGAAGTGGGGATGAAATACATGGCCAAAGCAGGCTACGACGCGCAAGCCGCCGTCGAGTTGCAGGAAATTTTTGTGAAGTTATCAGAAGGTCGCAATTCCGGATTTATTGAAGGTCTATTTGCCAGCCATCCGCCATCGCAAGAGCGCGTAAACAAAAACCGCCAGAACGCAGCAAAATATCCCGGTGGTGTGCGCAATAAAGAGGCCTTCCAGCGCGCCATGGCGCAAGTGACAAAAGATAAAAAAGCCTACGATAATTATCAAAAAGCACAAAAACTGGCGGGCGAGAAAAAATATATCGATGCACTCGCCTATGTTGACCAATCCATCGCCCAGCAACCCAAAGAAAATCTTTTCTGGGAGATGAAAGGCCAGCTGTTGTTGCAGCAGGATAAAACCAGCGAAGCTGTCAGCGCATTGGATCGTGCAGTACAAGCCAACCCGCAATACTTTAAGTCCTATGTGTTTCGCGGCATTGCCTACAACCAGTTAGGCAAAAACGATATGGCAGAAAAAGATTTGCTTACCAGTCAGCGCTATTTGCCCACACAAATCGCGGCTTATTATTTAGGTGAAGTATCACTCGCCAAAGGCAATCGCGCGCAAGCGCAGCAGTATTTTCAACAAGCTGCGCAGGGCGGTGGTGATATTGGTGAAGCCGCTAAAGGTAAGTTAGGTAAATTGCAGTAACTGCTTTCGCATCACAACAATAAAAATACTGGCGGCGATTATTATTTACCTATAATCGCCGCCCAACAATTCAGCTAAAAATAATTCAAAAAAATCTCACCATGAATCACATCTCTACAGCTACGTCTTCGAATTTCCTCATTCGCTGGCTTGACGCCATCGCTGAATTTACTGGCAACACCACTGCGTGGCTCACCGGCATTATGGTGCTTATCGCCTGCATTGTGGTCGGCTTGCGCCATTTGTTTGATATAGGCTCCATCGCATTGCAAGAGTCGGTGACTTACATGCATGCCGCGGTATTTATGTTGGGCGCGGCCTACACCTTGAAGCGCGGCGGCCATGTGCGGGTGGATATTATGTATCGCCGTTTTTCCCCGCGTAAGCGCGCCTGGGTCGATGCATTAGGGAGTTTATTATTCACCTTGCCGCTGATGATTTTTATCGGTTGGGGCAGTTGGGAGTTTGTGCAGGAAAGCTGGCGTATTGGTGAGGGTTCTACCGATTCCGGCGGCTTGGGCGGCGTGTATATATTAAAAACATTGTTACCCTTGATGGCGCTAAGTGTGAGCTTGCAAGCCATCGCTGAATTGCTGCGCAGTCTATTGCTGTTGATGAATGTAATTCCGGAAAATGGAAATGGCGAGGAGGAATTATCATGTTAATTGAATTAATTCCGCTGTTTATGTTTGCCGCCATCTGCATTTTTTTAATGCTTGGTTATCCCGTCGCGTTTACGCTCGGCGGCGTTGCTTTGGCCTTTGCTGCTTTCGGTATTGTTGGCGGTATTTTTGATCCGAATTTATTAAAAAGTTTTCCTTCACGCCTTTACGGCATCATGAATAATTACACACTGGTCGCAGTGCCGCTGTTTGTATTTATGGGCACAGTGCTGGAAAAATCCCGCCTCGCCGAAGATTTGCTGGCGAACATGACCAAGGCCTGTGGGCGTTTGCCGGGCGGATTGGGAATTTCAGTTGTTGCCGTGGGTTCATTGCTGGCGGCGAGCACCGGTATTGTCGGCGCCACGGTGGTGACTATGGGGCTGATGTCGCTACCCTTAATGATCAAACGCGGCTACGCGCCAAGTTTTGCGTGTGGCACTATTTGTGCGACCGGTACTCTCGGGCAAATTATTCCACCCTCAATTGCACTGGTGTTATTGGGCGATGTGCTCTCTAGTGCCTATCAGCAGGCGCAATTGAAACTCGGTGTGTTTAGCCCCAAAACTATTTCGGTAGGTGATTTATTTGTCGCTGCCATAGTGCCCGGTTTGTTATTGGTCGTGCTCTACATGCTCTATGTATTTTTCACCGCGTTTTTTCGCCCGCACATTATTCCGCGCGTGGTGATTGATGAAAATGAAAAAGTATCGTTCCTGAGTTTATTGCTGAGTTTGCTACCGGTTTTAGTATTGATCGGCTTGGTATTGGGCTCGATTTTAATCGGCGCCGCAACACCAACGGAAGCTGCCGGTGTGGGTGCCTTGGGTGCCTGCTTATTAGCACTGGGTAAAAGACAATTATCTATCGCGCGCTTGCGCGATGTTTCGCGTTCCACTATTCAGATTAGCGCCATGATCTTTATGATCCTGATTGGCGCATCACTTTTCTCATTAGTATTTCGCGGTTTCGGCGGCGAAGAATTAGTCCATGCGTTTTTCAGCGATTTACCCGGCGGCGTTTTCACCGCCGTATTGTTGGTGATGGCTGTGATGTTTTTGCTCGGTTTTATTCTCGACTTTATCGAAATTATTTTTGTGGTGGTGCCGATTGTCGGCCCGGTATTGCTTGCCATGGGTGTAGATCCCATTTGGCTGGGGATTATGATCGCCGTGAATTTACAAACGTCATTCCTCACTCCGCCGTTTGGTTTTGCACTATTTTATTTGCGCGGTGTTGCGCCGGCGAGTATTAAAACCAGCGAGATCTATCGCGGTGTAATCCCTTTTATCGCCTTGCAATTATTATTACTCTGCGCGATGGCGCTCTGGCCTGGTTTGGTGACATGGTTGCCGGGGCAAAAATTTTGATCATAAAGAACTAAAAATTCGATGAGTTCTTTATCCTGTGCCTGCGGAAGACGCCAAATTTTTATGTAAGGCCATGAAAAACAATAACTTATTGTGTTAAACCTTTCTTTACTTCAGCGCGTCTGCAATTTCATTGCGGCGCGCTAGACTTTAGCGATACTGTAATTTATTCGCATTACTGTTATCGTCCGTTCATATTATTTTTCGTCAACCTATTTCCACATCGACCAACACGATCCAGAGGCAAGCATGTTAAAGGACTCCCGCAGCGGTTATGGTTTGCTTTCTATTGCGATCCATTGGATCAGTGCCTTGTTGATTTTGTTTTTATTTGGCCTCGGCATCTACATGGTGGATTTAGGCTATTACGATGATTGGTATCACGAGGGACCCGAATTACATATCAGTGTGGGATTAGTCGTGTTGCTGTTGATGTTGGTGCGCGTCATCTGGCGTATCGCTAATCCAACACCACTTGAACTTTCTGCCAAGCGCGCGCAAAACCTCGCGGCAAAATTCGTCAAGCTCGGCCTGTATGCTTTTATCTTTATTGTATTAATCAGCGGCTATTTAATTACTACCGCTGAAGGCCAACCGGCGAGCATGTTTAATCTCATTAAATTTCCGGTATTAACGGAATTAAGTTCACAAAATGTCGATCTAGCTGGCGCAGTGCACGAATATTTAGCCTGGGGCATTGTCCTACTGGTTGTGTTTCATGTTGCCGGTGCATTGCTACATCATTTTGTGATCCGTGACCGCACCTTGGTGCGTATGCTCAAACCGGTAAAAAAATCTGATCTGCAGTAATGAATGTTTTATAAATTGTTTTACGTAGCACTAATTAAATGTCACCTGAATGTACTCAAAGGAGTTTATCTATGCTAAATCCGTCCATGTTAAAAAAATCTATTCTCGCCTTGGCTGTTAGTAGCATTGGTGCAATGAGTTTGCCTGCACTGGCCGACACTTATGTGATCGATACCAAAGGCGCACACGCCTCGATTAATTTTGCCATCAAACATTTGGGTTACAGTGTATTGACCGGCCGCTTTGATGCGTTCTCTGGTGAGTTCACCTACGACCCAGCCAAACCAGAAGCGAGCACTGTTAATGTGTCTATCGACACCGGTAGCCTTAACTCCAATCACGCTGAACGCGACAAGCATTTGCGCAGCCCGGATTTTTTGAATGTAGAAAAATTCCCCAAAGCCACTTTTGTCAGTACTAAAATTGTGTTGGATGATAAAGACGAATTTGACATCGTGGGTGATTTAACCCTTAACGGCGTGACCAAAAGCATCACCATTGAAGTAGAAAAAGTCGGTGAAGGTAAAGACCCATGGGGCGGCTACCGCGCTGGCTTTTCGGGCGAAACCACCATCACCCTGAAAGACTTCAACGTGAAAATGGATCTGGGTCCAGCATCACAAACCGTGAAATTAGAATTGGAAGTAGAAGGCGTTAAGAAATAATTTATTTATTCGATGCAATAAAAAAGGAGGCAATTTGCCTCCTTTTTTATTGGGTATTTTCCGCCCTATTTCTGCTCAAGACGCCGTGCCTTGCCCTTTTATGGATGCAAGATATAAATGTCACTCAACCAAGCCTAATGCTGTATTAGCATGTGGTAAATGGATGTATAGCGGCAATCGGCACTGTAAGGTACTGATTTTTATACATCATTTTGTTGCGTAAGAATTGTTGCCAGACGGAGTGGCACATAGTTTGCTAAATCTCGCCAGTTGGTTATGTGTTTATCTTTCATAACAACTAGCCGGGACGACCCGGGGCGGTACTAAACCGCTAGCATCACTGGACGGCCAGATAACGTTTTGAATTTATTCAGGAGGTTTTCATGGTGTCCGCATCTGCTACACCCAAACCACATACCGCGTTTCGCCAATTGCCCTTGGTTGATGTCAGTTTGCTCGCCTCAAATAACGTGCAGGAGCGACAGTCCGTTGCCGATGAACTGGGCAAAGCAGCACGTGAGGTTGGGTTTTTATATGTTACAGGCCACGGTGTTGCGCCTGAGTTGATCCAACGCTTGAAAGATTGCGTCAAAGCGTATTTTGCGCAACCGCTTGAACGCAAAATGTCTAATTACATCGGTCAATCCACCAATCACAGCGGCTATGTTCCCGAAGGCGAGGAGCAATTTGTCAGTGGTGTGGTTGATAACAAAGAGGCCTATGACATCAGTTTTGATTACCTGGCTGAGGAGGGGCGCAAGCCGATGTTAGGGCCGAATCAGTGGCCTGATTTTTCCGGTTTTAAAGACGATGTAAAAGCTTATTACGATGCTGTATTTGCCTTGAGCAATAGGTTATTTCGCGGTTTTGCGCTGGCGCTCAATTTGCCGGAGGATTCCTTCACGCGCCAGATCACCACACCTCCTAGCCAGCTACGCTTAATTCATTATCCCTACAATGCCAGTGCGCCACAGGATCGTCCCGGCATAGGCGCGCATACTGATTACGAATGTTTTACGATTTTGCTGCCGACTGCACCCGGCCTTGAGGTGATGAACGGGGCGGGTGAATGGATTGATGTGCCGCTGGTGGATGGCGCATTTGTAATCAATATTGGCGACATGCTGGAGGTGCTCAGCAACGGCAATTTTGTGGCCACTTCCCATCGGGTACGCAAGGTGGGTGAGGAGCGCTATTCCTTCCCGCTGTTCTGCGCCTGCGATTACGACACTGTGATCGCGCCGCTTCCCGCACTAGTTGATGCCGATAAACCCAGCCGCTATGCACCCCTGAGTTGTGGTGAGCATCTGTATGCGCAAACCATGCAGACCTTTGGCTACCTCAAAAAACAATTGGCAGCGGGTGAGATCCAGTTACCGGAAAGCGCCAGGCATCTCTCCTCTTTTGGCTATCACGCGCCAGTGAGTGAACCGGTCGGTGGGGGTGCGTCAGTATGAACCTCCATGAATTGATTCATCGCTATGGCCAGCGCTCAGCCACCGGTGTGCCGGATTGGATGCTGGGCTATTTCAAACGTTATTCCATTAGCTTTGCCAATGGCGAAACGGATTTGCACACCCAAGTGTGTTGGTTGCAAAGCCGCAACTTCACCATCGATCTGCGCTTGCCCATCGCCGCTGAGCAGCTCCCGGTAAAAGACTGGGCGGAATACTCGGCCGAGGAGCTGTGCCAGCTTGGCAACTACGAGGGTTGGGAAGCGCTGTGTGATTGGGAGGGTGATGTGCTCAGTTGGCGCGATACCGATACCTCCTTGCAATTCCATAATCGCTGGGTTGAGCCCGGCATTCTCAAGCGCTTCGGCAACTGCATGATTGAACTGGCGCCCAGTGGCGCCTATGTCGAAGACTGGCGTTTGCAGCCTTCTGCGCCGGGTGTGTTGGCGGGTTTGCGCTTGCTGGAGGAGCGCAATCTGGCCACCGGTGAAGTGCGTCATCGCGGTGGCGGATTGATCGTTTGTGGCGACTACGCAGGCTTGGTATTGGGGCGCAGCCACAGTATTACACCTGCGCAACCCTATAACGCACTGCGCAGCATGGCCGTGGCAGCACAAGGGCAAGCAGAGCAACTCGCGGCGCTGTTCAACTTTGAAACCTCGGTAGCGCAGGGCTCACTCCAAGACGGGTATCAGGTGATCTTATCTACCCAGCCCGGGCGTGTAGGGCAATCGCTTTGTACACTGGATGGCTTTGAACTGGTCGACGGCACCACTGCTATCGAGGGGGGGCAAGTGCGACAAATACTGGATTGTGATGGCATTCCCTGCGAACGTATTTTCACCATAGATACCCTTGAACCCAGAGGTGATTTCAGCATCTCCACCGGTTTTACACCGGCGGCTGAAACCTGGTTTGCACGCGAAGCACAAACCCTTACGCGCTACACAAAACCCGTTTTTTAATGAGCAGAGGTCATTATGACAGTTAGTAGATTCCTAAAGACTTACCCCAAATTATTCTTGAGCGCGATGCTGGTAATCTTCAGCCTTATGTCTGCCAGCCAGGCCTTGGCGGCAGAGAAAAAGACCAGTTTTCGCGTGGCTTGGACAATCTATGCCGGGTGGATGCCTTGGGCCTATGCCACTGAAAAAGGCATCATCGATAAGTGGGCGAAAAAGTACGGCATTAGTATTGAAGTCGTGCAACTTAACGATTACATCGAATCCATCAATCAGTATTCGGCGGGTGATTTTGATGCCTGTGGCATGACCAATATGGATGCGCTTACCATCCCGGCAGCCAGCGGTGTGGATACTACTGGCCTGATTCTGGGCGACTACTCTAACGGCAATGACGCTATTATTTTGAAAGATGCAAAAAGCTTTGCCGATATCAAAGGGCGCAATGTCAATCTGGTCGAACTGTCGGTTTCCCACTACTTGCTGGCGCGGGCCTTGGATAAGCACAAGATGAGCGAGCGCGACATCACTGTTGTTAATACATCGGATGCCGATGCGGTAGCGTCATTTGTCACCAAGGATGTCACTGCAGCAGCGGTATGGAATCCGCAATTGAGCATTATTCTGGAGCAACAGCCCAAAACTATTGAGGTTTTTACCTCCAGGGAAATTCCCGGTGAAATTATCGACATGATGGCGGTAAAAACTGATGTCCTTAATGCCAACCCCGAGTTGGGTAAAGCGTTGGTTGGCGCCTGGTTTGAAACCCTGTATTTGATGTCGCAAGACAATGAGCATGCCAAAGCCGCCCGCACATTTATGGCCACTAAATCAGGTACAGATCTCGCCGGTTATGACGCGCAATTGCAAGACACCGAACTCTTCTATACCCCCGCCAGCGCCTACGCCTTTGCCAACAGCGCACAGCTGTTATCAACGATGGACAAGGTGCGTAAATTTTCGTTTGAAAAAGGTTTGCTCGGTGAAGGCAATAAAAGCTCTGACGCGATAGGCATGCAATTCAGTGACGGCACTGTTCTGGGGGATAAAAAAAATATCAAACTGCGCTTTGATACAACATTCATCAAGCTAGCAATGGATGGAAAACTTTAGCGACGGTTTTGCCTTACCCCGCGCCGTATGATCCACCGGTGCGGGGTAAGACAAGAGAATGACTTGGTTATTCGATGTTCTGCACCTGTTTGTGGTGTGAATTAAATAAATTCATATAAATCAATTCATTAAGTAAGTTTAATTGCCAAAATATGGCATTCCTGCCACCACTTCTGCCACCAAATTAATGGTGATTAGATTTTTTCAGCAATGGCCAATAAATAGCGGCTAATTCCTTAACTACTTCAGCTAACGGCGGCGCTTGCAGTTGGCTTCGCTTCAAAAACGCATTCCACTGGTGAGCCTTTTCGGTTGCGTAACTTTCAGTAAGTCCGACCGGAATTGTAGTGGGTAACGATGTTTGCCGTCGCTCGAAGGTAGCAGCAATCGCCTTCGGCAAAACGGTATGGTCGATTTGCTCTGCTGTCGATAACACCCACAAATCAAAATAATCTTTCAAGCGGGTATTGAAGCTGGCCAACTTAACCATTGCCTCCAGCTTTTCTGCTACCACTGTCTCTAACGGATAGACGCGCAATACAGGCGCAGGTAGATCCAGTAGTGTTGGAAATTCGCTGGAAACCGCTGAGGGTGTTATCGCATCACCAAACCCAATATCGCATTGGATGGGTATCCGGGCGTTATCTAGACTCGCTTGTAATTGAACTCGAATGCCTGGATAGCCAGCAGCTTTTCTAATCGGTTCTGCGGTGATGGATTCAGCTGAAAAAATCAGGCCATCCTCCATGTTCGCTTCTGCCAATTTCGTAAAAATAATTTTGATTTGTTCTGGGTCGGCTTCACCGAATCCAAGAAAATCTATATCCCGCGTAGGACGCTGTCGCAAATCAAACCAGAGCCTGAACAGCAACGCACCTTTAAGCACGAATCGATCAGAATAGTCTGAAATGGAGAGTCGATAGAGCAACCGTTCAAGCGCAAAATTTACTAATACCTGTTGAAAGGGTTCGTTGTGCGCCTTGGAAAAATTGAGTAGCTTTTGCCGAATGGAAGCAGCCAGATTGCCAATGTTTTTCGTCATACGATTAATGCCTCAACATAAGGCTTTAGCACCTTCTGCACCCTGCAAATTTTGGCCATTGCGTCCAGCTTGGTAAGATCCAGTCGGTTGCTGGCCCAAGCATCTCTCAAAGCTTCCAGCGCGACATCCAGCCCAACACGGTTACGGAACTTAAAGCAATCCGCGATAGTTTTTTCAATGGAAAATACGCGCAGTTTACCGCCTTCCAATACATGCACCTCCATCCCGCTGCTTAGCGCCTCTTTTCCCATGTGAACCCACTCAAGGGGAGGATAATCGCTTTGCTTGCGCCAGGCATTGCTTGCAACCGCCATCCATACCGCTGGCGGTGATTGAGTGCCCAACTCGTGAAAAGCCAGCGCCGATACAAGGCAGATCACCCCATTAGGCACCAGATGCTGGGCAGCGAGCCAAGGGTTCTGATGCTGGTTGTCTTCCGCCAACTGGTAGAGCCCGCGCCCAACCTTCACCACAAGCCCCTCTTGCTGCCACCGATGCAGCACCCTAAAAGCCTGGGCATGGCTTAGCCCAAGACGGCCAATAAGGTCGCCGGTCGGGTGAACCTTTCCTTTGTCTAGGGTGGCATAGGGTTGGATAGGTGTCATATGAGACAAATCTATGTGGTTAATGTAATATGCATAGGTTACTCTCATTTTGATCGAAGGCAATACATCTCTATCTCACAAAATGAGATATGGGTATCAGGCCACAAGAATTCAAAATACAATCCCGGTCTTGGCCAGCGGTAGTGCGGCAGATAATTTAGTTAGTTGATGGGTGATACCTGCACAACAAGAATAGCCATGCAGTTTTGATGAGGAACAAATGGACGTATTTAAGTATCGCGATGCAGTAATTGATGATTACAAATCATTTACAACCAGTTTTACGAAAATTAAGGCTGATGATATTCGTGCATTTGTCTCATCAAATTACGATGATGGCCGCTACTGGCCTGCCCCCCTAATTCAGTTGAACCCCTCTTATGTTAGTGGCGGAAGTGTCGAGAGCTTGGTTGCTAAAGGTGAATTGCATCCAGAGTGTGCAAACATTTTTCGTTTTGGTCGAGACTCAAATGGCAATCCAGGTATTTCGGCACAATTACATTTGCATCAAAGTAAAGCGATCAAAATCGCGCAAAAAAAAGAAAGCTATGTGCTCACAACCGGTACTGGATCGGGTAAATCTCTCAGTTATATTTTGCCTCTGGTTGATTCCATTCTCAAACAAAAAGAAAAAAATTCCAAGGCATCGATCAAAGCAATCATCATTTACCCGATGAACGCATTGGTGAATTCACAGGAAAAAGAATTAGAAAAATTTCTTGGTTCTTATGGTGATAAAAAACCAGTCACATTCGCCCGCTATACCGGTCAAGACGATGATGCAACTCGTCACGCGATAGCAGATAACCCGCCGGATATAATCCTGACTAACTTTATGATGCTGGAATTGCTGATGACACGTCAGGATTCCATTGATAGAAAAGTTATGTCTGCCGCAAAAGGATTACAGTATTTAGTATTGGATGAACTTCACACCTACAGAGGTCGCCAGGGGGCAGACGTTGCAATGTTAGTGCGACGCGTCCGCGAATCGCTTAACCCTTCTGTATTGTGTATAGGAACCTCTGCAACCATGGCAAGCGAAGGAAATCGCGCCGCAAGAAATTTAGCGGTTGCATCGGTTGCAAGCAAATTGTTTGGTGTACAAGTAAAGCCTGAAAATATTATTACAGAAACTTTGCAGCGTGTTACTCCGTCAGGAGTAAAGCCAAGTGGTGATGCGCTTGCAAAGGCTATAGCAACGCCTCTTGAGCAGGTTAGCAGTTTCAAATTGCTAAGAGAGCACCCTGTATCTGCTTGGATTGAGTTAAGTCTTGGCCTGCATCAAGAAGATGACTTATGGGTTAGAGCTAAGCCTCAGAGCGTGGACTGGGCAGCAGAACAGCTAAGCAAAGATAGCGGTGTTAATCTTGACACCTGTAAAAATTATCTCCGTGATTTTCTATTGCTTGCTTATCAGTGTCGTGATGAGAAAGGAAAGTCTTTATTTGCATTTCGCTTGCACCAATTTATTGCGGGTGCAGGAAATGTATACAGCACACTGGAGCCTGAAAGTGCTCGTCATTTTGATTTGAGTGGTCAGTTATATGTGCCGCAAGATCGCTCCAAAAAATACTACGCAATGCATTTTTGTCGCCAATGCGGACAAGATTATCATCCCGTTTGGCTAGAAAAGCAGGACGGCTCTGATGTGCTTAATCCTCGCGACATAGATGAGCGAGATACTGAAGATGAAGAATCTACCCATTCGGGATTCTTTATGTTTGATCCACGACATACCTGGGATAATGACAATATTGAAAACTACCCAGACCATTGGATTGAAGAAAAAAATGGTGACTATCGCCTTAAAGCACATCACAAAAAATCAAAACCCTTTGCGCTCTATGTAAAACCGAATGGTGAAATTTCGCATGAGGGCGTACACGGCTGGTTCATTCCGGGAAAATTCAAGCTGTGTTTATCCTGCGGCGCCTCATATCAAGCCAGAGGTCGCGACGCTACCAGAGTCACCTCATTGACCAGCGAAGGACGCTCATCTGCAACAACCGTGTTGGCAATTTCTGCTCTGCGCTACATGTTAGAGCGAGATACTGAACTAGCCGATGATGCTAAGAAACTATTAGGGTTTACCGACAATCGTCAGGATGCCTCTCTTCAAGCAGGTCATTACAACGATTTTTTACAAATTTTACTGATGAGATCTGCACTCTATGCCGCTATTAAGTATTCTCCAGCCGGTTATTTGACAGACAGCACTTTGTCGCAATCCGTTTTTGAAAGTTTAGGCTTTGATAAAGCTGGATATGACTACCTAAATAACCCAGATGCAAAGGGTTCAGGTAGAAAAAAAGCCGATGAAACTTTCCGCAATGTATTAGCGTATCGACTGTATTTTGATTTACGTCGCGGCTGGCGCTACAACAATCCAAACTTGGAACAGCTAGGGCTTCTCGAAATTGGCTACGAAGGGCTAGAGGATTTATGCCAGGACGAGGATGAGTGGAAAAAGCTAAAGTTTCACGCGCTCGCCAACGTGAGCGTTGATACTCGTCGCAGAGTGCTGAAAGCTGTACTTGATAGTATGCGGAGAAGCCTCTGCATTAAGAGCCGGTATTTGGACAAGTTGCAACATGAGCAGTTTAAAAATCAAAGCTACACCTATTTAAAAGAGCCATGGGCCTTCTCAGAGGAAGAGGATCTTCAAGAGGGTTGTATTTTTTTGCTTGGCAGTAAACCCGCCAATGAGCAAAACAATTTTATTTTAGTACCCGCATCAAGTCGGTCAGCATTAGGTTTAACTCTTCGCCGTCAAAAAATATGGGGAGACGATTTTTGGAAAATTCCAACAATCAAAGACGATAATTACCCAGATCTGATAGAGAGTTTGATGGCTGCGCTTCATGCATATGGATTAGTGGAGCCAGTAGAGGTAAACCAACATCTTGAGGGGTATCAGCTTTTAGGTGAGTTTTTACAATGGAAACTACCTGATGAAAAAATCGAACTGGATCTATTAAACCAATATCGTTCTGATAACCAATATTTTAAAAATCTATACCTCACTATCAGTCAATTATTAAATGCAGGAAGCAGAACATTATTTGAATTGGAGGCAAGAGAACACACTGCACAAGTTGAAGTAAAAGACCGCGAAGAGCGTGAAAAGCTTTTTAGAGACGCAAAACTAAAAACACTCTTTTGCTCACCTACAATGGAACTGGGTGTAGACATCGCATCACTTAACACTGTGTACATGCGCAATGTCCCGCCTACGCCAGCTAACTATGCTCAACGTTCAGGTCGTGCTGGGCGTTCGGGGCAGCCTGCGCTGGTTATCACTTACTGCGCGGCGCGTAGCCCCCACGATCAGTATTTCTTCTCAGACCCAGCGCGAATGGTGCATGGTCATGTAAGCCCACCGACACTCGACTTAGCCAATGAAGAGCTGGTAGCCAGTCATTTGCATTCAGTTTGGTTAAATGAAACAGGGAAGGCGCTACCAAAAACAATCAACAACATGTTGGATATGAACCAGCCTGACAACATGCCGCTACTGGATGAGTACATACATCAAATGGATACTGATGTGATACGACGCGCAACGGC